>ENA-ORCS01000148-ORCS01000148.1-marine-metagenome-genome-assembly--contig:-NODE-148-length-75553-cov-8.005485_pt1 | contig 75553 bp, 74 predicted proteins | sample MGYA00237781_ERZ508513 | MGnify/ENA primary metagenome ERZ508513 (study PRJEB26184, sample SAMN06268793) | marine metagenome | isolation source: Eden Landing Ponds, San Francisco, CA, USA | place...
ATGATGGAGCGGCGCATCGAGAACAACGACACGGCCACCATCGAGGAGCTCGTCGAGACGAGTCTCGACATGGGCGTTGAGTTCCAGGCCTGTCAGATGACCATCGACCTGATGGACTACGACGAGGACGACTTCTACGACGGCGTCACCGTCGGCGTCGGCGCCGCGACGGCGCTGCAGGACATGGCCGAGGCCGACATCCAGCTGCTGGTGTGAGCGGCCCGCCCGCGGTCACACGACGTCGTCCGGCTGGTGGTTCGCGGCCGTTCTCGTCGCCGTGTCGGCGTAGCGCTCCCGGGCCTCCGGGTCGACGACTTCCCCCAGGTTGCGCTCGGACACGTCGACCGCCGCGGTCACGTCCGGCGTGTTCGAGAACGTCGTGAGCGCTCGCTCCTTGCGGAAGTAACGCTCGCCGTCCCGCGTCGCGTACGTCAGGATGATCAGGTTCTGTTCGTCGTCCGAGTAGGTCCGCTCGACCAACCACACGCGCTCCGTCTCCTCGTCAGCCACGGACGACCCCGTCCCCGTCAACGGCGGTCACCACTCCGCCTCCAGTTCCGAGCGCAGTCGGTCGACCCCCTCGGCGGTGTTCACGGCGTGGATCGAGATCCGGATCGCCTCGGGCTCGGGCAGCGATCGCACGACGACTCCCGCTTCGGAGAGCCGTTCGACGGTGGCTGCGGGGTCGGCGACGTCGACCGTCACGAGCCCGGACTCCGGGCGACTGGGACTCAGCAGGTGCTCGTCGGGCACGGCATCGGCAACCCGTCCCGCCAGGTGTTGAATCCGCTCGGCGACGGTGTCGACCCCGACCGCGGCGATCGTGTCCATCGCCACCTCCAGCGCGACGTGGGGCGCGGGGTTCGCCGACCCCACCTCGAAGCGACGGGCGCCGGGGGCGAAGGAGAACGACTCCGCACCGGGAGACTCGACGCTCCGGTAGCCGACGGTGCGGGGCCGCAGGTCGGCGGCGGCGGCCTCGTCGACGTACAGGAAGCCGCCGCCCCACAGCCCCAGCAGCCACTTGTGGCCCGCGGCGGCGACCGCGTCTGCACCCCACTCGGTCACGTCCAGCGGCCGCTGGCCCGGCACCTGCACCGCGTCCACCAGCGCGAACGCACCGGCGTCGTGAGCGATGTCGACCAACTCGGCGACCGGGAGTTCGGTCCCGTGCGTCCAGGTGATTGCGCTGAAGCAGGCCAAGTCGGCGTCGGCCACCGCGTCCGCGAACGCGTCGGTGTCGATCCGGCCGTGTTCGGTCTCGACGACCCGGACCTCGACGCCCAGCTCCACCAGGCGCTGCCAGGGCAGCACCCCGGCGGGGTGTTCGAGGTCGGTGCGGACGACGACGTCGCCGGCCGACCAGTCCATCCCCCCGGCGACGGCGTTGATCCCGGCGGTTGTGCTCTCGGTCAGTGCGATCTCGTCCGGACTGGCGCCGACGAAGTCCGCGACACGCTCGCGGACCCGGTCGTAGGTCTCGAAGGAGACCGTGTACGGGTCGTCGGCGATGGGCGCGTGGAACTCGTGTGCCTCCAGGAAGTCTTCGGCCGCCTCGACCACATGCCGTGGGCTCGGCCCGTGCGCGCCGAAGTTCATGTAGGTGCCGTCCGACAGCGCCGGCACGTCCTCGCGCAACTCCGGAAGTGTCGTCGAGCGTCCCGGGGCGTACGTCTCTGGGTCTGGAAGAGTCATCACCTGGAGATACGGCGACCGGACGTAAATAGCATTGCGTGAGTTCTACAATATCGAGAACGGCGAACGAGCGCGATCCGACGGCGAGCCCGATTCAGTGGTTGTCGAAGGACAAGGCCGACCTTATTCTGCCGAAGACGCAACGCGGTCGTATGGACTTCGACGACGTTCCGCTCTCGTGGCTGCCGCTGGTGGGGCTGCTGGTCGTCCCCTCGGCGCTGGCGTTCGTCGTTCTCGAACCGGTCGCGGCCGTGACCGTCGTCAACGTGCTGTTGATCACGGTTGCGGTCCGCATCATGTTCGGGTCGGCCGACCTCGAGTACCTGCCACTGGGGGACGACGACCCGCGATGAGTGTCGGCGCGGTCGGTGCCGCGCTCCCGACCCCCGACGCCGACCTCGTCGCGTTCGCGCTGATCGGCCTGCTCGGGGGCGTCCACTGCCTCGGGATGTGTGGCCCACTGGTCACGGTGTACGCGGACCATCTTGACGACGACGGCCCGACCACCTGGGCAGAGATCAGACAGCACCTGCTGTTCAACGCCGGTCGGACCGCCAGCTACGCGGTGCTGGGCGCCACGATGGGCGCGCTCGGCGCACTCTTGTACGACACCGCCGCCGTCGCGGCCGTCGCGACCAGCGTCCGCGCGGCGGCCGGGGTCCTCGTCGGTGGGTTCGTCATCGTGACGGGGGTGACCTACGCCACGACGGGGACGACCGGTGGCCTCCTGGGCGGGGTCGACCCGACCGGCGTGTTCGGACGGGCGAGCGCTCGCCTGCTCGAACACGTCGAGACCTGGGTTCGAGGGCCCCGGATCGTCGCTCTCGGCGCGATTCACGGCCTGTTGCCCTGTCCGCTGCTGTACCCCGCATTCCTGTACGCCTTCGCGGTCGGATCGCCAGCCTACGGCGCGCTGGCGCTCGCCGTCCTGGGGCTCGGGACCGTGCCGACCGTGTTCGCCTACGGCGTCGCTTTCCAGTCGATGGCGCCACGGTTCCAGGGGCCGTTGCACCGCGCGCTCGGGGTCGTGTTCCTCGTGCTGGGGTACCTCCCGCTGGCCCACGGGCTGATGCTGCTCGGGATCGACCTGCCCCACCCGACGATCCCCATCTACCAGCCGCTGGGGTGACCCGTGAGCGAGTGTACCCTCTGCGGGCTGGCGACCCCGTCGCCGCCGCACACGGACCCGGAGGTCGACGGCGCGTACTGCTGTCGCGGCTGTCTGGAGGTCGCGCGGAGCCTCGACGACCCGGCGGAGACCGACGCCGAGACGGCGGTCGACGACACGCCCGATCCCGCAGCCGTCGACGGTGCAGAGACGTTCCTCGACGTCGAGGGGATGCACTGTGCGACCTGTGAGTCGTTCGTCGAGACGGTCTCGACCGACGCCGACGGCGTGCGCGCCGCCGAGGCCAACTACTCGACGGGGACGATGCGCGTCGTGTACGACCCCGACGAGACCGATCCGGACGACGTCGCGACCGCGGCGACGGGCTACGGATACCGGGCGGAGCGGACCGGCCGCGACCAGGCGACCGACGGCGACAACGTGACCGTCGGCCGACTGCTCGTCGGCGGTCTGTTCGGGATGCTGACGATGATGTGGTACCTCCTGTTCCTGTACCCCATCTACCTCGGCGTCGCGCCGTCGTCGCTGCCGATCGATCTCTCGGGCCCCGCCGGCGCGTACGTGTTCGCGAACGCGTGGCTGTCGGCGACGGTCGTGCTCGCGTACACCGGCTACCCGCTGTTGCGCGGTGCCGTGGTGAGCCTCCGCGTCGGCGAACCGAACATGGACCTGCTGGTCGCCATCGCCGCCACGACGGCGTACGTCTACAGCACCGCCGCGGCGCTGTTGGGCTCGACCGAGGTGTACTTCGACATCACCGTCGTCGTGGTCATGGCCGTCACCGTCGGCGACTACTACCAGGAGCGGGTCCGCCAGCGGGCGACCGAGCGCCTGACCGCCATCGCCGAGGAGCGCGCCGACACCGCCCGGCGCCGAACGGCCGCCGGCACCGAACGCGTCGACAGATCGGCGATCCAGGGTGGCGACGAACTGGTCGTCCGCGAAGGCGAACGCGTGCCGGTCGACGGCGTCGTCGTCGAGGGCAGCGCCGCCGTCGACGAGTCGCTGATCACCGGTGAGTCGGTGCCCGTCGCGAAGGAGCCAGACGACGAGGTCGTCGGCGGCGGGACCGTCGTCGACGGGGGGCTGGTGGTCCAGGCTGGAGTGGAGGCGACGAGCACCGCGGACCGCCTCGTCGAGACGCTGTGGACCGTCCAGAGCACCGCGGGGGGCACCCAGCGTCTGGTCGACCGCATCGCGGCCGTGTTCGTGCCGCTCGTGTTCCTGCTGGCGGTGGTGACGACCGCCGGCCACCTGTTCGCCGGCGCCGGGTCGACCGGGGCGCTGCTGACGGGGCTGACCGTGCTGGTGGTGTCTTGTCCCTGCGCGCTCGGCCTCGCGACGCCGATGGCCGTCGCCGCCGGCGTCCGAGACGCGCTCGCGGCGGGGGTCGTCATCGCCAGCGGCGACGTCCTGGAGACCGCGCCGGACGTCGACGTCGTCGCGCTGGACAAGACGGGCACGCTGACCACGGGCGAGATGACCGTTCGGTCCGTCGATGGCGACGAGGACGCCCTGGCCTACGCCGCGACGGTCGAGCAGTTCGGCTCCCACCCCGTCGCCGACGCCATCGTCGCGGCGGGAACCCCGCGCGAGGGGGCCGTCGAGGACGTCGAGACCCACCCAGGAGAGGGGATCGCCGCCACCGTCGACGGCCGGCGGGTCGTCGTCGGCGCCGCATCGCTGTTCTCGGCGCGGGGCTGGACGGTGCCCGAGCACCTCGCCGAGCGGTACGAGAGCGCCGGCGACGGAGCGGTCCCGAGCTACGTCGGCTGGGACGGTGCCGTTCGCGGCGTCGTGGTCGTCGGCGACGAGTTCCGCGAGGGCTGGGAGCAGACGGTGTCGCAGGTGGCCAGTGGCCGGCGGGTCGTGGTCCTGACCGGCGACGACCCCGCCGCCGCGGGACCCCCGGCCGAACACCCCGCCGTCGACGAGGTGTTCGCCGAGGTGCCCCCCGAGGCGAAGTCGTCGGTGGTCGAGCGGCTGCGAGCGGACGGCACCGTCGCGATGGTCGGCGACGGGAGCAACGACGCTCCCGCACTGGCGGCCGCCGATGTCGGCGTCGCCATGGAGTCGGGGACGCGGCTGGCGACCGACGCCGCCGACGTGGTGCTGACCCAGGACTCCCTGTCGGCGCTCCCGACGGTCTTCGAGACGACCGTCGGCACGCGACGACGGATTCGCGAGAACCTCGGGTGGGCGTTCTGCTACAACGCCCTCGCGGTGCCGCTGGCGGTCGCGGGCGCACTGAACCCGCTGCTGGCCGCGATCGCGATGGCGACCAGCAGCCTGCTCGTCGTCACCAACTCGGCGCGACCGGTGGCCGGCGGCGACGCTCAGTGATCCTCGCTGTCGGCGACGATCGGAGCGCCGATCATGTTGCCCCACTCGATCCAGGAGCCGTCGTAGTTGCGCACGGAGGGGTACCCGAGCAGTTCCGAGAGCACGAACCAGGTCAGCGAGGAGCGTTCGCCGATGCGACAGTAGACGATCACGTCGTCGTCGGCGGTCACGCCGTGATCGCGATACAGTTCGGCCAGTTGCTCGCGGTCGGCGAACCGACCGTCAGGCCGGACGTTCGCCGACCACACGACGTTGACGGCCCCGGGGATGTGCCCGCCACGCCGGGCCCGTTCGTCGCTGCCTGGCGGCACGACGATCGTGCCCGAGAACTCCGCGGGGACGCGCACGTCGACCAGTTGCGTGCGCCGGTCGATGGCCCGACTGACGTCGTCGGCGTACGCCCTGATCCCCTCGAGGGGCCCCGTGACGGTGAACCGCCGTTCGGTGTACGACGGCACCTCGGCGGTCAGCGGTCGGTCGGACTCCACCCAGTGCTCGCGGCCGCCGTCGAGCAGGTACACGTCGTCGTGGCCGTAGTAGGTCAACAGCCAGTAGAGGTGCGCCGCGAACCAGTTGGCGTTGTCGCCGTAGACGACGACCGTCGAGTCGTCGGCGATGCCGTGCTCGCCGAGCAGCCGTTCGAACTGGGACGGCGAGGGGACGTCCCGCCGGCGCGGGTGCTGGAGGTCCTCGCGCCAGTCGAACCCGATGGCGCCGGGGACGTGGCCGGCCTCGTAAAACGCCGGGTTCAGGTCGACCTCGACGAGACGGAGCGACGGGTCGTCCGAGCGAACCCTGTCGAGGTTCGTCGCCAGCCACTCCGGTGTCACGAGCGCGTCGGCGACGCGGTCGGGGTCCGGTGGGACAGGTTCGGACATCCGTTCGTCGGTGCGAGAACCTCGATGGCCGAGAGATTCAACTTGGCGTTGGCGTACGACAACTGACGAGCGCTTTTTAAGTTAGCCAGAGTTGTCCTGTGACAAAACAGAGTACAAGCGGTATCGGTCGTATCGCTGGGGTATGGAGCCGAGACAGTGGCGAGCCCAGAGCCAACGCAGCCCACCCAGTTCGGCCGCCGGAGGGTCGACGACCCGGCGACGGTTCGTATCGACGGCCGCTGGGGTGACCGTCGGCGCCACCGGCGCCGTCGCGGCACAGGAAGGGACGACCGGCGACGGTCAGACCGTCGAGGTCGCCGTGGGACCGGGCGGCGATCTCGTGTTCGACCCGGAGACCCTCGAGATTCCGCCCGGGACGACGGTGCGATTCGTCTGGGAGAGCGACCTCCACAACGTCGTCGTCGACGGACAACCGGACGACGCAGACTGGTCGGGCACCGCCGGCGGCCCGGGGGAGACCTACGACACCGGCCACGAGCACACCCACACGTTCGATGTCGAGGGAACCTACGAGTACTACTGCGCGCCACACCGCTCCTCGGGGATGACCGGCACGGTCGTCGTCTCTGCGGACGCAACCGTCCCGCCGGCGGACGCCGGTGGCGCCGAGGGCGACGCCGGCGGCGGTGGCGGCGCCGACTCCTTGCTCGTGACCGCCGTCGGACTCGGGCTCACCGCGGCCGTCGTCGCGGCGGTGTACCGGTACGGCTGGAAGTCCCCGCCGGAACCCAACGCGCCAGCGAGCCCCGAGACCGCCGGGGGGGTCCCGGCACGCCAACGTGACGACGAGCCCGAACTCGAAGTCAGCCACGGCGGCCCGATGTACGAGGCTGAGGTTCCGGAGCGAGAACTGGAGTCCGTCGACAACGACGCCTTCGACCCGGTCGGCACCGGGACGCTGCTCGTCGGGTACTTCCTGCTCGTGGCGCTGCTGTGGCTGTTCATGTACTTCGTGGAGTTCCTGGGCAACGGCCCGGAGGTGATCGGGTAACATGCACGTTCACAAGTTCGAACGCGCGTGGCTGGTCGCGTCGCTGCTGCTCATCGTGCTGTTCGTCGGTACCGTGACCTACGGCGCCGTCGGCGCGGGATTCGGGATGGTCGACGACGAGGGCGGCCAGGTCGACCCGGACAACCCGACCGCCAGCGACAACTTCCGCGAACCCGGCGTCTACGCCGACGCGGACGACGAAGATCACTACCATGTGTACGTCGAGGCCTGGCGGTTCCAGTTCACGCCCGGGTCTCAGGACCCGATCCGCGTGCCCGCCGGCAGCACCGTCACGTTCCACGTGACCAGCACCGACGTGCTCCACGGGTTCCAGGTCGTCGGGACGAACATCAACACGATGGCCACCCCCGGGCAGGTGGCGACGGTGACCGCCGAGTTCGACGACCCCGGTGAGTACGGCATCGTCTGCAACGAGTACTGCGGGGGCGGTCACCACGGCATGGAGGGCACGCTCGTCGTCGTCCCGCAGTCCGAGTACGACGGTCCCGCGACGAACACGACCGTGGGAGGCAACTGACGATGGCACACGCACACGACACCACGACCGACACGGATGTCGACGCCGAGACCGAACCGCGGACGAAGCTCGCGTTCGTCGACCGATACCCCCACGCGGCCCGGATGGCGCGGCTCTCGCTGGGCGTCTCGTTCACCGCGCTGACCATCGGCGCCGTGTTCGGCATCGTCCAGGCGCTCCACCGGACCGACGTGTTCAGAGGGCTGATCAGCTCGGTCGACTACTACTCCGTCCTGACCGGCCACGGCGTGTTGCTCGCGCTGTTCTTCACCATCTTCTTCCTCACCGGACTGTTCTCCTGGGGAACCGCCCGGAGCCTCGGGATGGACCTCCAGTACCCACGACTCTCACTGCTGTGGTTTACGATGATGCTCGGCGGCGCCATCATGACGACTGTGGCCATACTCGGCGGGCTCGTCGGCGGTATCCCGTTCGAGGCGGACGTGCTGTACACGTTCTACGCGCCGCTCGAGGCCCACCCGCTGTTCTACGCAGGGCTAGCGATCTGGCTCGTCGGAACGTGGCTCGCCGGCGCCGACTGGATTCTCGCGTACCGCGCCTGGCGGGACGACCACCCCGACGAGCGCACGCCGCTGCAGGCGTTCATGGTGCTGACCACGACGCTGATGTGGTACATCGCCACCGTCGGCGTCGCCGTCGAGGTCCTCGTGTTCCTGCTGCCGCTGTCGCTGGGCCTGATCGACAGCGTCGACCCGCTGCTGACCCGGACGCTGTTCTGGTACTTCGGCCACCCCGTCGTGTACTTCTGGCTGATGCCGGCGTACTTCGCGTGGTACACCGTGCTCCCGAAACTCTCGGGTGGGCGCCTGTTCAGCGACCCGCTCGCCCGCATCGTGTTCGTCCTGTTTCTCCTGCTGTCGACGCCGGTCGGCTTCCACCACCAGTACGCCGACCCCGGCATCCCCGAGGGGTTCAAGTTCATCGCGATGTCGAACACGATGTTCCTGCTGTTGCCGAGCTTCCTCACCGCCTTCACCGTCGTCGCCTCCATCGAGTACGGCGCTCGGCGACGCGGGGGCAAGGGCCTGGTGGGGTGGATGAAGGCGCTGCCGTGGGCCAACCCCGCCTTCGCCGGGTGTGCGCTGGCCGGGATGATGTTCGCCGCGGGCGGGTTCTCCGGCATCGTCAACGCGGGGATGAACATCAACTCGCTGATCCACAACACCCTGTGGGTACCCGGCCACTTCCACCTCACCGTCGGCACCGCCAGCGCCCTGACGATGATGGCGATCAGCTACTGGCTGTACCCCCAGATCACGGGCAAGCGCCTCCAATTCTACGGGCTGGCGCAGATTCAGCCGTACGTCTGGTTCATCGGCATGGTGCTGATGTCCAACGCGATGCACCGGGCTGGGCTCGCGGGCGTCCCCCGGCGGACCGCCGAGCCCCAGTACCAGGGGTTCGACTTCGCACCGGTCATCGGGGGCATGGGCGAGATGCGCCTGCAGATCGCCCTGGGCGGGAGCCTCCTCACGCTCGGTGCGCTGCTGTTCGCCACCGTGATGGTCGGGACGTACGTGGCCGAGCGCGGGGTCGGTCGCCTGCGCGTCAGCAGCCACCTCCCCGACCCCATCTCGGGGCCGGAGGACGCACCGAGGGTGCTGGACAACCTCAAACTGTGGGTAGCGATCGCCGTCGTGCTCGTGCTGATCGCCTACTCGTTCCCGCTGTACTCGATGGTCGCCGACGGTGCACTGAACCCTGGTGCCTCGCCGGTGACCCCCTGACACCGGGCTACGGCGAGGAGAGGAACTCGGCGACGACCTCGGCCTCGGCTCGACGCAGTCGGTACGAGACCGTCGACCGGGGGCAGTCGAGGCGGTCTGCGATGTCGTCGAGCGTCGTCTCGCGGGGGGTCTCGTAGTAGCCCTCGTCGAACGCGATCTTGAGGACGCGGCGCTGTTCCGAGCGGAGCGACCGGGACTCGAACGGCGTCATCGGCGACGACGTGACCTGCTTGAGGTGCTCGAACTGGAAGGTCAGCCCGTCGCGCAGCGTGGCGGCGAGGGTGTCGTACAGCATCCCGACCTTCGTCTCGTCCTGCATCAGAATCCGCCAGCGCTCGGCGTTGCCCTCTCTGGTGACGACGAACAGAAGTCCGCCCTCGACGTAGCGGTTCGTGATCGTCGGCACGGAGTCACAACGGGCGATGTCGTCGAAGTAGGTGAATACCACCCGACTGCTGTGTGTTTCTTCGAGAACGTCGCTGTACTTCTCCAGCGAGCAGTTTCGTTCGCTGACCGACAGTCCGGTGTACGAGTCGTCGGTGAGGATCGACGTCGCGCGATCGACAGCGTCGCCGAGACCGGTCACCCGGTCCAGACGCCAGGCGCACCCCTCCGTCAGCGCACACAGCAGCGCCGAGGACTGCGCCTCGGTCGAGTCGGCCAACAGGTCGATCAGTGGGTCTTCGCCCTCGTCGTACGTGATCGTGAAGACGAACTCCCGCATTCGTCCGGATGTTCGGCCGGTGCTGCCCAGTCAGTTTCGGTTCTCCCGCGACTGTTGTCGAGCGACAACGAAACGGTAAGGGGGGCCTGCGACGTACGGGGCGACATGAGCAACGCCTCCGCCGACGAATCCTTCCCGTGGTACCTGAAGGCCGTGATCGTCGCCGCAATCGTGATCGTGGCCGCGATCCTCGCGATCGACGTGCTCACGCTGCTGGGTGCGCTGTAGCTCGCCGCGCTACCGACGGGGTCGGGCGTCGATCGCCGACCGCCGCCGGTACGGCACCGGTTCGTCTCAGAGCCCGGCGATCGGCAGCCGTCTCAGTTCTCCTCGTCGTCCGGTGCCGCCACCGTCAACACTGGGAGGTCCGAGAGCCGGACGACCTTTTCCGTGACGCTGCCCAGCAGGTAGCGGTCGAGGCCGGTCCGGCCGTGCGTTCCCATCACGATCAGGTCCGCGTCATGCTCTCCAGCGTAGTCGAGTACGACGCGGTGAACCGTCCCCGTCTGGACGGCGGTTTCGGCGACGAGACCGTGCTCCTCGACGGTCGCCGCCGCGTCGTCGGTGACCGTCTCACCCTCCGATCTGAGCGCCTGGAGCAGCCCGTCGCCGCCCAGTTCGCTTCCCTGGGCCGGGTTGACGACGAACAGGGAGTGAATTACCGCGTCGTAGGTGGTCGCCAGTTCGATGGCGTGCTCCAGGGCGACGCGGGCGCCGGCGCTGCCGTCGGTCGGGACCAGGATGGTATCGTACATGGTTCGTTCGGAGGTACGCCCGGAGAGGGTTTGAATCCGCGCGGAGATTCCCGGAGTCTTGGAATCGAACCGGGTGACAGCGCTGCGACCGACCGGCCAGAACGACCGTCAGGCACTCGCGTCCGGGGCCGTCTCGTCGCCGATCGCCCGGGCGACCGCGAGCAGGTAGCCCAGCCCGCGCTGCACGTCTGGGTCGCGGGTGGCGCGCAGCAGGCCGAGCGCCCCGACGCGTTCGGGTGCGGCCTCGTCCGCGGCGCCGAGACTCGACAGCACCGTCTGCAGACCGTCGCGAGTGTCGTCGTCGGCGGCCGTCTGTGCGACCTCGCCGAGCGCGGCGCCGGTCCCGGCCAGCGAGGTGACCATCTCGTCGTCGAGCGCGGCGCTGCCAAGTGACGCCACCTGCCCCAGTTCGGCGAGGTCGTCCAGCGTGCCCGATCGCTGGAGGTCCAGCACCGTCTCCAGGGCCGCCTGCAGTTCGTCGCCATTCTCACCGACCGTCGTCGCGAGCGCGACCGTCTCGTCGGTCGCCAGGCCGTCGGCGGACTCGGCAAGCGTCGACCCCGTGTCGGCGAGCTCACGGACCATCTCGTCGGTCAACGCACCCTCACCGAGCGAGAGCACGTCCAGGAGCTCGTTGACCGCGTCGAGGCGTTCGACGAAGTCGGCGACTGCCTCGGGGTTCTGGGCGATGGCCGCCTCGAGGTCGGCGCGCTCGGCGGTCCCGTCGCTCGACATGGTCAGAGCAACCCCCGTGCGGTGAGCCAGTACGACTCGTTGTACGCGAGCTTCGACCAGTGGAGTTTCTCCGAGGGCGTCGCCGGTGACGGCGGCGTCTCGTAGTCGAACTCGACGAACGACGCCGCGTCCATCCCCGTCTCGATGAAACACAGCGTCTTCCCGTCGTAGGTCGCGGTCGCCGGTCGCCCGCGGACCTCGCTGGCGATGCGCTGGCCGACGACGCCGGCCTGGTAGTGTGCGACGCTGCCCGCCTTGGGGACGCCGGTGGCCGCGGTGTCGCCCAGGGCGTACACGTCCTCGGCGGCCGCGGCCTCCAGCGTGTGCTTGTCGACATCCACCCAGCCGTCGTCACCGAGTCCCGCCTCTGCGATCAGGTCAACGCCGGCGTGGGGCGGAATCGTCACGAGGAGATCGTAGTCCAGTTCCGCCCCCTCCATCGACGTTACCGTCTCCGCCTCGGGGTCGACCGACTCGGCGTTGAAGAACGTCTCCACCTGGATGTCCCGCTCGTCCATGATCGGCCTGGCCCACTCGGCGATGTGGGGGTTGCCGTGGACGCGCTGGATCGGGTAGGTGTAGGTCACGTCGATGTCCTCGCGGAGCCCGCGCTCGCGCAGCCAGTCGTCCGCCATGAACACGAACTCCAGCGGCGCCGCCGGGCACATGTGGGGCGTCCCGACGACGCTCAACACGAGGTGGCCCTCGGTGAACGACAGCAGTTCCTCGCGGAGCGCGGTGGCGCCGGATTCGCTGTAGTAGTCGTGCCCGCCCGCCGCGAGACCCGGGACCCGATCCCGGTCGAGGGTCGACCCGGTCGCCAGGACGAGGTGGTCGTACTCTATCGGTGGGCCGCCGCCACGGAACTGCAGTCGCTTGGCCTCGGTGTCGAGATCGGTCACGCGGTCGATCCGAAGGTCGACGGCGTCGTCGACGACCTCCGTCAGGGGGCGGCGACCGTCCGCCGGTTCGCGCTGTCCGAACGCCACGTACAGCCAGACCGGTTTGTAAACGTGGTCCGGATCGTCGTTGATCAGCGTCACCCGGACCTCGCCGGCGTCGATCTCCGATCCGAGTCGGTCGGCGAGGTCGTTCGCCAGGACCGTGCCGCCGGTGCCACCACCGACGACGACGACGTGTTCTGTCATGCTTTCTCCACGTAGAACTCGTAGTGACCATCGGGCTCCTCGACGGCGAGCAGTTCGTTGCCTGCCTCCTCGGACCACTCGGGGACGTCCGTGAGCGACTGGTCGTTGTCGCTCAGCAGGCGGACGATGTCGCCCGACTCGGCGCCCCGAATCTCGCCGATGAGGTCCATCAGCGGCCCGGGGCAGGCGGCGCCTCTCGCGTCGACGGTTCGGTCTGGATCGATGTCTGTCATGGGTGTCTCACAGGCGACACTACGAGCTACCCGGTATTAGTATTGTGGTGTGATTCCAATATAGTGAAAAAAGGGGTCGTGCCGACGACGTAGACCGGTCTGCCGGAGACGGTCGTCTCGACGACGCTTTGGCTCAGTTCTGCTTCGACTCGGCGGCCCACGCGTCGGGGAGTCGCGTGTAGACGAGTGCGTTGCCGACGAGCGCCTCTACTGGGAGGTACTCGTCGGGCATGTGGAGGGTGTCGGTCCCGAGGGCGAACTCGACGGTCGAGACGCCGGCGTTGCGGAGCGTCTTGGCGTCGCCGCCGCCCGTCGCACTCCGCCGGTGGACGCGCTCGCCGGTGACGTCGGCGGCCGTCGTGGCGACGGCCTCGACGAGCGGACTGTCGGGGGGCTCCGCCGTGCCCACGCTCCAAGAGACGTCGGCGACCGTGATCCCCTCGCAGTCGGCGACGCAGGCGCGGATCGCCGAGAGCAGCTCCGGCGTCTCGACACGGGCCGTCAGTCGCACGTCGATCTCGGCGCGGGCGGCCCCGGGCACGCTGTTGATGGCATCACCGCCCTCAAGGACGCCGAGATTGATCGAGGGGTAGTGGAACAGGTCCCGAGCGGCCTCGGCACCCATCAGCGGGGCGTAGTAGTCGATCGACTCCTCGACGATGGGGGCGACCTCGGCGGAGAGATCGAGACGGCGAGACCCGAACTGCTCGCGCAGCTGCTCGACGGCGCCGTACAGTCGGTCGATGGCGTTGACGCCGAGCATCGGGCGCGAGCCGTGGGCACCCTCGCCGTCGGCCTCGAGGGTCAGCCAGATGCTCCCTCGATCGGCGACGGTGACCGAGTGGCGCCCCTCCTCGCAGGTCGGTTCGCCGATCACGCAGGCGTCCGCATCGAGCCGATCCGAGGAGAGCAAGGCGGGCAGACCGGCGTCGCCCCCGACCTCCTCGTCGCTCACGAAGGCGAACAGGAGATCGATCGGGGGTTCCGTGTCCGTCTCTGCGAACGCGCGGAGCGCGAACAGCATCGACGCCACGGCCCCCTTCATGTCGGTCGCACCGCGGCCGTAGAGCCGGCCGCCGACGCGTTCGCCGAGCGGGTCGTGGGTCCACTCGTCGGCGTCGAACGGCACCGTGTCGAGGTGGCCGTTGAACAGCAGCGTGCGGTCGGCCGAGCCGGGGACGCGCACGAGGAGGTTCGGCTTCGCGGGGTCGACGGCGTAGCGCTCGACCTCGACGGGAAGCGGGTCCAGACGCTCTTCGATGTCGGCGACGATGTCGCGGGTGTCGCCGGGCGGGTTCGACGTGTCTATCGCGAGGAGGTCCAGCGCCGCCGAGACCAGCTCCTCGCGGTGGGCTCGAACGTACTCGGTGGGTGCAGCGTCGGTCATGTGTCCTCGAGTTTGCCCGCGAGCACCTTCGCGGCCGTGAGCACCGGGTCCCAGACCGGACTGAACGGCGGCGCGTACGCCAGGTCGGTGTCCCGCAGTTCGTCCACCGTCGCCCCCATCGTGAGCGCCGTCGCGACCGTGTCGATTCGCTTCGCTCCCTCCGCTCCGACGATCGACCCGCCGAGCAGCCGCCCCGAGCCTCGGTCGGCCACCAGCGTGACCGTGAGTTCGGAGCCGCCCGGATAGTAGTGGGCCCGCGAGGACGCCGAGATCGAGACCGAGACTGGATCGAAGCCCGCCTCTCGGGCGCGATCCTCGTCGAGGAGTCCGGTTCGGGCCGCCCCGAGATCGAACGCCTTGACGATCGCCGTCCCGGCGATCGCGCCGACTGGCTCCGGATCGCCGGCGACGGTCTGGCCGATCGCACGCCCCGCCCGGTTGGCCGTCAGCGCGAGCGGGACGTGATCCGGCTCGCCGGTCACGACGTGGCGGGCCTCGGCGTCGTCCCCCGCCGCGTAGACGTTCTCGTAGTTCGTCCGCCCGTACTCGTCGGTCGCGATGGCACCGGTCTCGCCCAGTTCCACGCCGGCGTCGGCGGCCAGATCGACGTTCGGCGTGACCCCGACCCCGACGACGGCGACGTCAGCGGGACGGGACTCGTCGTCGAGGACGACGCGGTCGACGCGGTCGTCGCCGGCGAACCCCGAGACGGTGGTGTCGAGGTGCAGGTCGACGCCCTGCTCTCGCAGCTGGTCTTCGACGACCGACGCCACCGTCTCGCCGAACGGCTGGAGCACGTGGGGTAGCATCTCGTAGAGGTGGACGTCGGCTCCGCGGGCCGACAGCGCCTCGGCCATCTCGACGCCGACGTACCCCCCGCCCACGACCGCCGCCGAGTCTGGCGAGTGCTCGCCGACGTAGTCGTCGATGGCGGCGGCCTCGTCCATGTCGTGGATGGTGAACACGCCGTCGAGGTCGAGCCCGTCGAACGGCGGTTCGATCGCCGTCGCCCCGGTCGCTATCAGGAGGTGGTCGTAGGGCTGTTCGAACCGCTCGCCGTCGCCCTCGACCGTGACGCTCTCGGCCTCGGGGTCGATTTCGATCACCTCGTGGCCGGTTCGGAGGTCGACGTCACGCCCCTGGCGGAACTCCTCGGGGGTCATCGCCACCAGGTCGTCCAAGTCTGCGACCTCGCCCTTGACGTAGTACGGCATGCCACAGGCTGCGTAGGACACCCACGAGCCCCTCTCGAAGACGATCACGTCCAGCTCCGGGTTCACCCGTTTGGCCTTGCTCGCGGCGCTCATCCCCGCCGCGTCTCCACCGACGACCACGAACGTGTCGGTCATGTCTCGTGGTTGGGGTGGCACCCGCAAAAGTATTTCGCGAAATCCACAATACCGAGAACTGGCACGGCTGGACAGCAGGCGGGACGCCGACCGCCTCTCCGCTTGGCACCCCCGCCGACCGAACGTCCACCCCGAGCGAAGCGGTCGTTTCCGGCCGTCCGCGTCCCCAAGAACCTTCGCGTCGTAGTCCCACTTCTACGTACGAATGGTGCTCCCCATCGACCCGACACAGATCGACCCGGACGACATCGGCGAAGAACGGACGACGCTGGACATGGACCACGAGGCGGCGATCGAACACGTCCGCGACGTGTTCACCGACGCCGGCTTCGGCGTCCCCGTCGAGTTCTCGCCCTCGGAGATGCTCAACGAGAAGGTCGATGCCGGCCGCGACCCCTACTACGTGCTCGGTGCCTGCAACCCCGAGGTCGCCGACCGTGCGCTCGACGCGACCGACAACGAACTCGGAGCGCTCATGGCCTGCAACGTCGTCATCTGGGAAGAAGAGCCCGGCACGCAGGTCGTTTACCACGTCTCCATCATGCGAATCGCACGACTGATCGGGATGGCGCCCGACGACGAGGAGATGGCCGACATCGTCGCCGACACCGGCGAACTCGTCGACGAGGCGTTCGCGAACCTCTAGCCGATCGCACGGCGGTGCCGACCAGCTTTCTCCAACCCACCGCACGTCCGGTGGCTCCCCCGGAAAATTGGGTATAGCGAAATAGAGTTTACGAGTCGTGCAGACGCCAGCAGCGCCGTTCGGAGGCTTGGCCGCTATCCTCTCTAATCTTCCCAGAACGGGCTTGAGGACCCCGGACCGACCACTTCGCATCGGAGCGAGGTACCCCCAGACAGGTCGGAGAATCGCCGGGCGAGCGAAGTGTCGGGCTCCCGGGGTCTGTCCGCTGCTCGCTGTGGTCGCCCCCACAGTCGCGGATCGCCACACTGCGCACACCCGTCACGAAGTTCCGAGGCTCGGACGACGACGATCCGCCGTTCACGGGGTCGAGAGACCAGTTGCACCGGCAGCTCATCACTATCGACAGTTCCGAGGTCCCGAACGATGCCGTGAGCACTGGTGATCGACGCCGGCAGGAGACCCACGATCGAGGCGCGGTTTGCTTTCGTCACACCCCGAGCGCCGACCGAGGGGGGGGTAGCCTGGCCACGAGGAGTTGACCGCCGGCAGGCCAGTCTGGACTCACGCAAGTTCGCACCCACCACGAGGGAGCGTCCAGAGTCCGAGAATATTTTATCCTCGTATCTAGGTCGTTTGCGGAGATTTGTGGAGGTAGATACAAGGATATAAAACCAAATCCGCCGAAATATGGGATGCGATACTGCGGATAAAGACCCTTATTCTGGGTGATGCCAGTACATTGAATAGCGGGGCGGTCGAGGCGACACACATGCCACCGGAGGCGAGCAACGACCCGGACACCTCGCGCGCGGTCGTCCAGACGTACGTCCCCGAGTACCAGAAGGCAGAGTGGCGCCACCACGCCGACCAGCTGGACATGAGCCAGAGCGAGTTCGTGCGGACGATGGTCCAGGCGGGGCGGCGCGGGTTCGGCGGCGACGAGAGCGAGGCCGCGGAGACCGGTTCCGAGGCCGCTGACCCTGGGGGTCAGGACCTCGAAACGGTGATCCTCGACGCCCTGTCCGGTGCCGCCGCGCTGGACTGGGACGAACTGCTCGAGCGTGTGACCGCAGACGTCGAACGGCGCCTGGAAGACGCCCTGGAGTCGCTCCAGGCCGACAACCGAGTTCGGTACAGCGGTCCGGAGGGCGGCTACACCCTGGTGGACGAGTCATGAGCACGAGCGAGAGGGAACCGGGTGACGACCCCGACGATCCAGTCGAGCGGTTCCTCACGGACATCGTCTACCACGGCAAGTCCGAGCGGACCAGAGACGCCTACGAACGGGCGCTCAGACGTTTCGAAGCGTTCGTCGACGACGGGGACGGGCCAGACCTGGCGGCGGCCACCCAGCGGGACTGCATGGCGTGGGTCCACCGCCTGCGCGGCGACGTCGCCGAGAGCACGGTGGCGAGTTACGCTTCGTACCTCCACCGCTTTTACTCGTACATGGTCCAGATCGGCGCCTTCGACACGAATCCGATGACCATCGTCACCGAGGAGATGGACGAGTCCATCGACACCGATCCGGACCGCCGAGAGCTGTCGGTGCCGGAGATGCGGGAGTTCGTCGCCGGGACAACCCACCCCCTCGATCGTGCGGTGGTGACGATACTGTTGAAGACCGGCATGCGCGTCGGCGAACTGTGCAATCTCGATGTCCGGGACCTCCACCTCTCGGACCCACCCGTGGACCTGCCCGCGGCGCCCCGCCCCGCCCTCGAAGGGACCGCCGATGCGCTGTACGTCAGCGACGATCCACGCAGGGGCGCCGTCGTCAACGGCGAGGAGCGGACGGCGTCGAACAAGCGCGAGCGAGCCACGGTCGTCCCGGTCGACGAGGAACTCGCCGGAGTGCTCGGCCGCTACCTGGCGATTCGGCCCGATCCCGTCTCGCCGGCAGCGCCGCTGTTCGTCCGGACGACCGGTGCCTGGGGGCGGCGACTGACGACCGACAGGGCCTACGACATCGTCACCGACCGCGCCGCCGAGGTGGGCTGGCACGAGCCCGGGGGCGGCCCCGAGCGAAACGTCACTCCCCACTACTTTCGGCACTTCTTCACCACGCACCTCCGGGACAGAACCGGGGACCGCGGCGTGGTGAAGTACCTCCGCGGTGACGTCGCCAGCGACGTCATCGACACGTACACCCACAACTGGGGTGATCAGGTCCGGTCGACCTACGAGCGACACATCTACTCGCTGTTGTGAGCCGCAGATTTCCCCGGTGCTGAGTGAGCAGTGGGGAACCACTCCGTGGAAATGACCGTAAATCTATACTTAACAGTGGTGCGCCTCGAACTCATGAATTATATATCGCTATATCGAAACTGTGGCATCACGGACGGAGGAACTGTGCCGGATTCGGGCGTCGGCGAAAGAGATCACGGGGCTTCGGACGCGTCGATGGTCACCGCCGTATGGCGATGCGGCTGGCTCCGGGTTCTGTGGCCGTCCGTCTCAAGCACTCGGGGCGAGTGTGGCGAACTTTGCGTTCGTAAGTATTGGCCCCCCTCAGCTGACGCATCGAAAGGGAAACTGCACTCAATGAGGAGCCCCTACGTACTGGTAATGAGCGAGCGAACCAGCCAGATAGACATCCAGGGGATGAGCTGCGCGAACTGTTCGCAGACCATCGCCGACGCGGTCACCGCACTCGACGGTGTCTCGGGGGCGAACGTCAACTACGCCACCGACGAGGGGTCGGTGACCTACGACCCGGAGACGGTCTCGCTCGGCGAGATATTCGACACCATCGGGGAGGCGGGCTACTCGCCGGTGACGGACTCGGTGACGCTCGGGATCACCGACATGTCGTGTGCGAACTGCTCGGAGACGATCGAGGACGCTCTCGCGGAGACGCCGGGCGTCGTCGAGGCGGACGCCAACTACGCGACCGACGAGGCGCAGGTGCGGTTCAACCCTGCCGAGGCGAGCATCGCGGACCTCTACGACGTCATCGAAGATGCGGGCTACGCGCCCGTCCGAGAGGACGAGGAGAGCGACGACGGATCGGGCGGCGACGCCCGCGAGGCCGCCCGCCAAGGTGAGATTCGGCGACAACGCCGGTTGACGCTGTTCGGCGCCGCGCTGTCGCTGCCGCTGTTGGTGTTCATGGCCGACCACCTGCTGAACCTCGGCCTCGTCGGCGAGGACCTGTTCGGTGTCGATTCGGGATGGGTCGCGTTCGCGCTGGCGACGCCGGTCCAGCTGGTTCTGGGCCGACCGTTCTACGAGAACTCCTACAAGGCGCTGGTCACGAACGGCCGCGCCAACATGGACGTGCTGATCGCCCTGGGCTCGTCCACCGCCTACGTCTACTCCGTGGTGGTCCTGCTCGGAGCGATCGCCGGCGGTCTGTACTTCGACACGGCCGCGTTCATCCTCGTGTTCATCACGCTGGGCAACTACCTCGAGGCGCGCTCGAAGGGCCAAGCCGGCGAGGCACTGCGGAAACTCCTCGAGATGGAGGCCGACACCGCCACCGTCGTCGACGAGGACGGTGACGAAGAGGAGGTCCCGCTGGAGGATGTCGCGGTCGGCGATCGGATGAAGGTCCGTCCGGGTGAGCAGATTCCGACCGACGGCGTCGTCGTCGACGGCCAGTCGGCGGTCGACGAGTCGATGGTGACCGGCGAGTCGGTCCCCGTCGAGAAGCGCGAGGGCGACGAGGTGGTCGGCTCGACGATCAACGAGAACGGCGTGCTCGTCGTCGAGGCGACGAAGGTCGGCTCGGACACGGCGCTCCAGCAGATCGTCCAGACCGTGAAGGAGGCCCAGTCCCGCCAGCCCGACATCCAGAACCTGGCCGACCGCATCTCCGCGTACTTCGTCCCCGCGGTCATCGCGAACGCCGTCCTCTGGGGGGTCGTCTGGTACCTGTTCCCCGAGGCGCTGGCGGGGTTCGTCGACGCGCTCCCGCTGTGGGGGCTCGTCGCGGGCGGCCCGGTTGCCGCCGGCGGCGTCTCCGTGTTCGAGTTCGCGGTCATCGTCTTTGCATCGGCCGTGCTCATCGCCTGCCCCTGCGCGCTGGGACTTGCGACGCCGGCGGCGACGATGGTCGGGACGACGCTGGGCGCCCAGAACGGCGTCCTGTTCAAGGGTGGCGACGTCCTCGAGCGGGCGAAGGACGTCGACACCGTCGTCTTCGACAAGACCGGGACGCTCACGAGAGGCGAGATGGAGCTGACCGACGTGGTCGCGTTCGGTGCGGACGGCCAGTCCGTCGCGGACGGCGGCGACCCCGCTCCCGACGGTGGCCAGCTGACCGGCGCCGAACGACTCGCCGAGGACGACGTGTTGCGCCTCGCGGCCAGCGCGGAGAGCGGGAGCGAACACCCGCTCGCCCGTGCCATCGTCGAGGGCGCCGAGGCTCGCGGCGTCGACGTGACCGGCCCCGATGAGTTCGAGAACGTCCCGGGCCACGGCGTCAGAGCGACCGTGGAGGGTGGGGCGGTCCTACGGACCGCCGAAAAGTCAAGCGGCGACGGCACGGAGCCGAGAGAGAGCGAGATTCTGGTCGGCAACCGGAAGCTGCTCCGGGACAACGGAGTCGACCCCACCCCGGCCGAGGAGACGATGGAACGCCTCGAACGGGAGGGGAAGACGGCGATGCTGGTTGCGGTGCGCGATGCGAGCGACGATGTGCCGGGAGCGGGCAGATTGGTGGGCGTGGTCGCCAACGCCGACACGGTCAAGAACAGCGCGAAGGACGCCGTGAGCCAGCTACAGGAGCGGGGCATCGACGTGATGATGATCACCGGCGACAACGAGCGGACAGCCCGCGCCGTCGCCGAGCAGGTCGGCATCGACCCCGAGAACGTCCGCGCGGAGGTGCTCCCCGACGAGAAGTCCGACGCCGTGGAGGCAATCCAGGCGGACGGCCGGAAGGCGATGATGGTCGGCGACGGCGTCAACGACGCCCCGGCGCTCGCGGTGGCGTACGTCGGCACGGCCCTCGGGTCGGGCACAGACGTCGCCATCGAGGCCGCAGACGTCACCCTCATGCGCGACGACCCGGTCGACGTCGTGAAGGCCATCCGCATCTCCGAGGCGACGCTGTCGAAGATCAAGCAGAACCTCGTGTGGGCGCTGGGGTACAACACGGCGATGATCCCGCTGGCCTCGCTGGGGCTGCTCCAGCCCGTGCTCGCCGCGGGGGCGATGGCGTTCTCCAGCGTCTCGGTGCTGTCGAACAGTTTGCTGTTCCGCCGGTACACGCCCGAGGAGGATTACCGGCTCCTCGGACGGCTGCGGTGAGCGAAGACCGCGCGTGCCTCGAATCGGGAGGCTGCTTCGGTGCGCTGGCCCGACCACGACCGCGACCCGGGGTCGTTCTCGGGTCACGATAACGGACGGGGACTGTTTTCCGTCGCGCCGTCCGACTCACAGGCATGGGAGAGGTCTCGGTCAGCCGAACCTTCGATGCGACGCCGGCGGACCTCCGAAGGGCGATGGACGACATCGAGGCGTTCATGCAGGGCGCACAGTTCGACGAGGTCAGCTACGACGGTGACACCCTCGTCATCGACAACTCGGTCGGGCTGTTCGACATCGAGCTGGTGCTCGACGTCGTCGACGCCGACGGTGCGGCGCTGGCCTACGAGCAACGAGAGGGCGTCTTCGAGTCGATGGACACCGAGTACAGCGTCGAGAGCGACGACGGGGGGACGACCGTCACCGCCCGGACCGAGTTCACGACGACCGAGCTCGCGGTGGTCGGGACGGTGCTGGACGAGACGGTCGTGCATCGACAGCGCCGCAAGGAGCTGACCGCACAGTTCGACTGGCTGGCCGACCGCGTCGAGTGAGCGCGGCGGCGACGGCGGCGGTTAGAGCTTCCAGATCACCGTGACCGTCGCGTCCTCGGTTTCGACGGTCTCGTAAGCGTACCCCCGGTCGTCGAGCTTGGGGTAGAGGTGCTGGGGCGCGCGGTCGTTGTCTTGGAGCAGCACCACGTCGTCGTCCAGTTCGGCCAGTGTCTCTAGCGTGCTCGCGAGGGGTTTCGGTGGCCCGAGCGAGCGGACGTCCAGTCGCTCGACGGGAGCGTCGGTCGGCGCGTCCGTCTCCGCCAGCACGCGGGTGGCGTTCGATCCCATGTGCGACCGTTCGCCCCGGATCGCCCCCCGGTTGTCCCGAACATGTTCGACCACACTTATCTCCCGTCGGGACGAACACGTACATGTACGGCCATGCCACGCGCAGAACTCCACCTCACCGTCCCGGACGAGGTCTGGATCGGCGAACTGTCGCGACGGTACCCCGAGGCGCTGTTCAGCGTGCTGTCCGCCCTGCCGGATCGCGGGTCGGGTGTCGGGCTCGTGGAGATCACGTCCGAACACCTCCCGGAGCTGCTCGAAGACGTCCGCGGCTACGAGTCGGTCACCGACCTCAACGTGCTGGGCCACCACGGGGAGATGGCACTGCTCCAGTTCGAGACCACCTCGCCGCTGTTGCTGAACGCGGTCCGGGACTCGGGGATTCCGCTGGAGATGCCGTTCGATCTGGTCGACGGCGAGGCGACCTGGGAGATAACGGCGCCCCAGGACGCGCTGTCGACGCTCGGGCGACAACTCGAGGAGTTCGGCATCCCCTTCCACGTCGAGCGGATCGAACAGACCGTCCAGCCCGACCAACTGCTCACCGACAACCAGCGAGAGCTGATCACGACCGCCGTCGAGTTGGGGTACTACGACACGCCGCGGGAGTGTTCGCTGACGGAACTGGCCGACGAGATGGGGCTGGCCAAGTCCACCTGTAGCGAGACGCTGCACCGCGCCGAGGAGCGGGTCGTCAAGGAGTTCCTCGACGGAGAGGACGCCCTCGTCCGTGCGACGGCCTGACGGTCACTCCTCCCGGAGACTGGGGTGGGTCGGCTGGTCGCTCGGGTGTGGCTCCGCGAACGCCGATCGCATCCGCTCGCGAGCGGTCTCCTCCCGGGCGGTTCGTTCGGCTTCGTCGATCTCCGCACAGCCCGGCGGTACCGCTCGACCGCGGTCCGTGAAGTACCCGTCGGGCGCGGTCCAGTCGTGGTAGAAGGGACGATCGGCGTCCTCGAGCAGGCCGACGGCCACCTCGGCACCGTGGCCGGCAGCCACGATCGCCTGGTGTGGCTTCCCGGCGAGTCGTCCCGCCGCGTACAGCCCGTCGACGCCGGTTCGCCCGCGTTCGTCGGCGTCCACGAACGTCTTGCCGCGGTCGATCACGCCGACGCCTTCGACCGGATCGAGGTACCCTGTCTCGTTCTTCGTCGCGGCGACGACGGCGCGCGTGCGAATCCGTCGGTCGTCGTCCGTCTCGACGACGAACCCGGGCGCCGTCTCTCGAACCGCGGTCACGCGAGCGCCCACTCGGTCGGCACCCGCCTCTTCGGCCCCCGCCGCGACGAGCTCGAGCAGTCGCCGCGAGTTCACACCGGCCGGGAACCCCGGGTAGTTCTCGACGTGTGCGTTGCGCCTGAGGATCGAGGGGCCGGCGTCGATCACGAGCGTCGACAGGTCGTGGCGCGCGGTGAACGTCGCCGCGGAGAGCCCGGCGACGCCACCGCCGACGACCACCACCGATCGGTCGAACTCGGTCTGCTCGTCCATCGTCGCACTCGGCACAGCCGAGACGCAAACCGATTTCGGATCGCCGTGGCCACGTCAGTCCTCGCCGATCCGGACCCACTCCTCCAGCGTGAACCGGTCGTGGGCCTCGCTGTCGACCAGTTCCCACGCCGATTCGTCCCACTCGGGGTAGCGGGTGTCGCCCTCGTAGGTGCCGTGGACGCGACTGAGCACCATTCGGTCGACGTGTGGCTGGAACAGGTCGTAGATGGCGCCGCCGCCGAGGACGTGAGCGCGGTCGGCGCCCAGCGACCTCGCGACGTCGAGGGCCTCGGCGACGTCCGCGGCGTGGTGGGCCGTCGGGACGGTGAACGATCGCTCGGACCGGCTCATGACGATCTGTTCGCTCCCGGGCAGGTCGTCCAGCATCGACTCGAACGTCCGCCGGCCCAGCACGACCGGGTGGTCGGCGGTGCGCTCGCGGTACTGGCGCTTGTCGGCCGGAATCGACTCCCAGGGCAACTCGCCGTCGTCGCCGAGGACACCGTTCTCGGCGACCGCGGCGACGGAGATCAGTTCCATGTCCGGCGTTGTGCCCACGCCGGCTAATCCCTGACGACGGCGGTTACGGGTCCGCGCCGAGACGCACCAGGGAGAACCGCCCCGCGTCCGCGTCGGCGAGGCGGTCCCCGTCGGGAAGGCGGTACTCGCCGGGAGCCGTGCGGTCGACATCGGTCGACGGCTCGAAATCCCCCAGCGACCGCTCGGTCCAGGCGCCGTGGGAGACGGCTGCCGCGAACCCGTCGACCAGCGTCGGGACCCGGACGACGCCGGCGTCGGACTGGGGGTACCCCTCGGCGGCGACGGCGTACCGAAGCGGGACGTGCAGGTGGTGGGAACTCGTCGGCTGGCCGGTGAACGCACAGCGGTCGGCCGCGTCCGAGAGCGCGGCGTCGACCGCCTCGTCGTCGGAGAGCACCGCGGCGCTCGCCGGGCCGACGCCGGCGCCGCCGTGGTCCTCGACCCGCTCCTTCAGGGCGCCGGCGTCCGGGCAGGCCCGCGCGAGCAGGCAGGCCACCGCGAGGGCGTCGTCGGCGTCCCCCGTCACCGCGTACACCACCTCACGCTCGCGGCTGACCGGCGTGAAGCGGGCCCGGAGGGCGAAGGCGGTCCGCGGGCTCGCCTCGCGGGGGCCGTGGACGTCGACGCCGCCCGGACGGTGCTCGAACGCCTCGGTCAACGCGTCGACGTGGTCCTGCCCGTCCGTGCGCTCGTAGCGAACCGGGACGATCGACAGCGCGGCGTCGCCGCTCTCGTGGGCCAGCGTCGCCGCCAGCCCAGCCACGTCGTCCGGGCCGAACGCGTCCCGTCGAAACGCCGTCTCCGCCCAGCCGTCCGGCAACGAGAGGTCGGTCACACGACCGTCTGCTGGCGGCGGCGAGGTAGTCGTTGCGGTCGGCGTCGGAGATCGGTTGCCCAAAGCGGTTTGAGGGTTGCCATCGAATCGCATAGACCATGGGTACTTGCCCCCACTGCGATCGGTCGGTCACGGTGGTTGCGGAACTGATCCCCGCCGACGCCTACAGCGACGACAACCTCGACGTGCCCGACGAGGACGAGATATTCCTGGAGGGCGGCGGCCGGATGTACCAGTTCGTCTGTCCGGAGTGTGACGCCATTCTGGGCGCTGGCACGGAGAAGTGGGCTCGCTGAGCGAGTGCCCGGAACGTCAGGTCGCCTCTTCGCCGACCTGCTCTCGGCGATCCCCGTACCGCTGCCGGCAGTCCTCGCCGCAGAAGTGTCGCAGCTCGCCGTCGTATCTGGCCGATCGACTCGCACCCGTCAGCGCGGACCCGCACTCGGCACACTCCACGCCGAACCCCGACGCAGACACCTCCGGCGTCCAGTCGGTCTCGGACAGCAGGTCGACGTCGAGTTCCCGCACGGCGCTCAGGTCGATGCCGTCGGCGAGCGTCGCGCGGACAGACCCGCTGCGGAGGACGGCGTGGGCGACGACGGTCCCCTCGGCGGTGACGAACACATGTTCGACCTCGTCGAGCGCGTGCAGACCGCTTCGCACCGCGTCGATGGTGTCCGGGTCGGGGTGCAGTTCCACGAGCACGCGGACGCCGTCTACCAGTTTCGAACTGTCGACGTCGAGGGTGAACCGCTTGATCACGCCGGCGTCGACCAACCGCTCGACTCGGTCCGAGACCGCAGGCGGGGACAATCCGACGTGGTCGGCAATCTCGCTGTATGGCCGCCGCGCGTCGGCGACCAGGAGCTGGAGAATCTCCAGATCGATTTCGTCGAACTCTGGCATTGATCACGCCTTCGTAGGGCATCGGCAAAAGTCTTTGTCAGACGGGAGGAACGTCCGAGGACACCGATTCGGGCCGCCTCACCGGAACGAAACGTCCAATTTCGTAGCTCCTACCACGGATACAGAGTAAGCGGCGTCGCTACTCGCCGTCCCGCTCGTCGTCGTCGGTCTCCTCCTCGTCCGCCTCCAGGTCGTCGACGTGTCGAGTGCCGGGCATCTCCTCGGAGATGTCCGCGACCGTCTCCTCCTCGTCGAGTTCGATCGCCGCCTCGTCCTCCGCCATCCCCGTCGTCATCAGGACCTGGATGCCACGGCGCACCGACATGTCCGTCTCGTACACCTGATCGGCGGGCACCATCACGAGCTTCCCGCCGGTCGGGTTCGGACTGGACGGGAAGAAGACGTTGTAGACGGGCCCGCCGGCCAACCGCTCGGCTACGTCGGGCGACTCGGCGGTCACCAGCCCGAGCGAGTAGGCGCCCTCGCGGGGGTACTCCACGAGCACGACGCTTTTGAACTCGCTGGTCCGGTTCGACACCGACGAGGCGACCTGCCGGATGCTGGAGTAGATGGTCCGGACGACCGGGATGAAGTTCATCACCCGGCCGGCCCGTCCGAACATCCGCCGGCCGACGCTGTACTGGGCGACGAACCCGATCAGGATCACCAGGAGGATGGCGATGACGCCGACGGCGACCTGCGCGAGCAGGAAGTCTCCGGTGATGCGCTCGAAGCGCGTCTCCTGGACGACCGGCGCCAGCGCCCCCAGAATCCAGTTCGCGACCGTGTTGACGATGAACACCGTCAGCACGACCGGGGCGAGCAACGCCAGCCCGGCGAGAAAACTCGACTTCAGTCCGCGCTTGATTCGCATGGCCTCACGGTCGGCCGACGACAGCAAAAAAGGCGGGGACTACTCGCCGGTGACCGGCAGGGCGCTGCCCGTCCGTTCACCGCCGAACAGCGACTCGACGGCCCGCCCGGCCTCGGTCAGCTCCTCGTCGTTGCGCATCAGCACCGTCTCGCTGGGGAACAGCGGTTCGCCCAGTTCGAGGCCGTGCGCGCGGGCCGTCGACCCCGTCATCGTGAGGTACACCCCGAGGCCGGCCTCGGCGATGGCCGCCTCCTCCTCGCTGCCCTCTGCGGGGTAGCAGAACTCGACGCCCTCCATCGCGCGAGTGCCGAGCACGGCCTCCACCAGTCGCTCGTAGCGCGGCGAGATGCACAGCGACCCTTCGTAGTCGGCGACGAACTCCCGCGTCAGTTCCTCGCGAGGGCCCTCGCGGCGGGTCTCGTGGGTCCCAAGCAGCGTGTGGTACACCGTGTCTCCGAGCCCGGAGACGACGCGGACGTCGGTGTCGTGCGGGTCGATGCGGGCGTTCAGGTCCGCGATCCGGGCCAGCGGGTCCGGCTTGAGCTCGACCACCTCCTCAAGCACGAGGTCGGCGCTGTCGAACCCGAGCGCGAACGCGTGGGTCCGCAGCGCGCGGAACGGTTCCTCGCGGCCGACGAGACGAACCGCCACGTCGCCGACGGGGACGGTGAGGCTGTCGAACACGATGCGGCGCGGTTTGCCGTCGCGGTCGTCGCGCAACAGCGTGTACTCCGGGCGGTGCGGGTCCGAGAGGTCGCTGTAAGTCGCCATGCGGTCGTAGACGTGGTCGTCGGCGTCTGCCTCGCCCTTCGCGACGGCCTTCTCGAAGCGCAGCGTCGAGATCACGTCGTCGGCCAGCGCGGCGACGTCGACGGCGGCGTCGTCGGGCGCCGCGTCGGCCAGCCGTTCGAGAACCGCCTCCAACGGTCGGCCCTTCCGGGGGACCGCGAGGCTGACGGTGTCGGTCATTGACGAACGATTCCGCCCGAGAAAATTACGCGTTCCGGTTCCGCGCTACCCCTTGAACATCTCGCCGAGTTGGCTGCGCCACTCCTGAATCTCCTCGATCTCCTCCCGCAACTCGGTCAGTTCCGACTCCACGTCCGCGACGTCGTCGTCGGTGGTCGCCAGGTCCGCCGAGAGGTCGTCGACGCGGCTCTCCAGGTCTCCGGCACGCTCGTCCAGCTCGGTCTCGATGGTCTCGGCGCGGCCGTCGAGGTCGGCGAGGTCGCTCTCGATGCCGTCGGCGCGGTCCTGCAGCGTCGAGCGGGCGTCCTCGGCCTCCGTGGCGACGGTCTCGACGCGGTCGTCGGTCTCGCTGATGCGCCGGTCGTGCTCCGAGAGGGTCTCGTCGTGGGCGTCGACGGTCGACTCCACGGCGTCGAGGCTCTCGCCCTGATCGGCGAGGTCCGCCTCCAGGGCCGCGAGGTCGTCTTCAAGCGCCTCGACGTCGGCCCGGAACTCCTCGATCAGTTGTTGGCCGGTCCCCTCCTCGTCGAGGAACGCCTCCATGGCGTCGGCGTAGGCCGCGACCTCCTCGACGCGTCCCTGGAGGTGCTCGACCTTGGCCACGTCCGACCCCGCGGGCTGGAGGTCGAGCGCCTCGCGCAGTTCGCGGCGGTCGCTCTCGGAGACGTCGCCGCTCCGCAGTTCCTCGGCCAGCGCCGCCGCGAGACTCCCGCCGGCGGCCGGTGCAGCCGTGGCGTGGCCGTCCTTCGCAGCCTCGGCGGCGGTGTCGGTCGGCTCGTCTCCATCGGCGGCCTCGCCGGCGTCGTCTGCCGGGCCTTCGTCGGCGGGGGTGGACTCCGCCTCAGCGGCAGCCTCGGCCTCGCCGTCCGCCGTCGCGTCCGGTGTGTCCGCGGTTTCGGTCTCGGGTTCCTCGCTCTCGTCGCTCGCCTCGTCGGCCGCGTCGTCGGGGTCGGCGTCGCCGTCGGCGTCGACGCGCTCTCTGGCCCCCTCGAGGTCGAGTTCCACCTCCGCCTCCGCCTCGTCGTCGGCCTCGTCCTCGTCGCCGACGTCGAGGTCGATCGAGAGGTCGTCCGCTTCCGAGTCGGAGGCGGCGGCCTCTGCGACGTCGTCGTCGTCGGCCAGTCCCGGCAGGTCCTCGTCGCCGGAGATCATGTCCTTGACCGCGTCGCTGTCGTCGCTGCCCGCGATCTCGTCGATCGTCGTCTCGTTCAGCCCGCCCTCGCTGTCGGGGGCGGCCTCGTCCTCGGTGGAGACGCTGGCGATCTCGGGGCGGTCGAGGAACATCGTCGCCTCCTCGGGGTTGTCGATCCGAATGCCGTAGACGGTGACGACGCTCTCGCCGGGGTCGAGCGACCGCTGGTACTCGACGTGGTGGTCCTGGAAGGCGGTCCAGTTGTCGCTGTCGTAGTCGGGGTGGAAGCCGACGGCGTCCATCGGGAACTCCTCGGGAATCTCCTCAGCCAGACTGACCGAGACGACCTCGTCGCGGTCGGAGGTGATCTCGAAGCGGATCGCCGGGACGGGGAACTCCTCCGCCTCGAACCGCTTGCGGACCGTCACGCCGTCCGCGCTCGTTTCGACCTCCGTGTCCAAATCGACCTCGCTACTCATGGCCCTCCCTTTCCGGAGCACGACAATAAAAGAAACGGGCACGGAGCGGGTCGCTCACAGCGTCGTCGCGTCCCCAATCTCCAGGATTTCGAGGCGACGCGGGTGCTCGAACGAGCGGACGTGCTCGTGCAGCGCGGTCGGGTCCGCCGTCAGCCCCTTCCACATGTCCCAGTGGGTCGGCAACAGTCGCTCCAGACGCAGCTGTTCGGCCGCCGCGACGACCTCGGTCTCGTCGCTGTACCACTTCGTGCGGGTCGGTTCGCGGATCTGCTTGTCCGGGATGGTGCCGGCGCTGCCAAATGCCAGCGCGCCGAGGTCGACATCGTAGCGGTCACCGATCGACGCGAACTGCTCGTTCGGGCGGGCGTCGCCGCCGTGGAAGAACGTCCCCGCGTCGTGCTCGAACACGTAGCCCACCGGCTCCGCGGCGTCGGGGTCGTGGGCCCCCTCGACGTGGACCGTGAACTCGCCGATATCGATGGAGTCGCCGTCCGCGACGACGTGCAACTGATCGTCGTCGACGCCGTATCGGTCCGTCCAGCCCTCTTCGTCCACGACCTCGTGGCTCGCTTCGGGCGCGTGAAAGTCCGCGCCGGTCGTCGCCAGCAGCGGGCCCTGACTCGGTCCGTGGACGTGGTCGGTGTGCTCGTGGGTCGCCAGCACTGCGTCGGCCGCGGCGACGTCCGCGGGGTCGAACGGCACCGGGATCATCCGCACGGTCCGCGGCGGATCGCCGATGCCGAGGTACGGGTCCACGAACACCGTCGTCCCCCCGGTCCCCTTCAGCGCGAACCCGTTGCAGCCCAGGTACCAGAGTCGGACGCCCTCGGGATCGGCAGCCGCGATCTCGCGGGGCAGCCAGTCGCCCCAGTCGCTGTCGGTCATGTGCGGGGGTGGCACGGAGACCGGCAAAAGCCCGCCGGTTCCGCCCCGGTGGTCCGACAACGTATTTACGTGGTCGCCCGGACGGTGGTCCATGGACGGTCCCGCCACGGCCCCAGCGCAACTGGACGGGGCCTTGCTGTCACCGCTGTTGACGCTGCTGGTCGTCGCGGTGGTCGTCGGATCGCTGGCCGTCGTCTCGCGGCTCGCGGGTTACCGCGGCGGCGTCGCGGCGAAGCTGCGGAGTCGACTGGTCATGGGCGTCCCGTGGGGGACGCTCGTCTCCGTCGGCATCGTGCTCGCGGTGTACCTGTTCGTGCAGGGCGGGTGGAGCAACTGGTATCGGCCGGTCGTCACGCCGTTTCGCGCGTGGTCGTTCAGCTACCCCACCGGCATCGTCACGTCGGGGTTCGCCCACGGCGGCCCCGGCCACCTGATCGGGAACCTCGTCGGCACCGTCGTGCTGGCGCCGATCTGCGAGTACGCCTGGGGGCACTTCCCCCGCGAGCGCGGGTCGGGCTCGTTCTCCTCGTGGCGGACCAACCCCTGGGTCCGGGCGCTGGTGGTGTTCCCGGCGGCGACGGTCCTGTTGGGCCTCGCGACCGGCGTGTTCGCCGCCGGCCCGGTGATCGGGTTCTCCGGCGTCGTGTTCGCCTACGCCGGGTTCGCGCTGGTGACGCGACCGATCACCGCGCTTGTCGGTGCGCTCGGCGTCCAGTCGGCGATCGGTCTCGCGTACAACGCCCTCCGAAACCCCATCGTCACCGCAAATCCGAGCCCGAGTCCGCCGACGGCGCCGTGGTGGGCCGATATCGCGATTCAGGGCCACGCGATCGGCCTGCTGCTTGGCGTGGTCGCCGCGGCGGTCCTGCTGTACCGCCGCGACGAGACTCCCGACGCCGGCCGGGTGTGGCTCGCGGCGCTGCTGTTCGCCGTCGAGCAGAACCTCTGGGCGCTGTACTGGTACCTCGGCGAGGAGGAGTACGTCCTGTTCCGCGGCCCCGGGCTGGTCGCCATCGCGCTGCTGGCGCTGGTCGTGACCGTCGGCGTCGCCTCCTCGCTGCGCGAACGGTTCGATCAGCCGATCGGCTGGATCGGGACCGACACATTCTCCACGCGGACCGCGGGGTTCGTGATTCTGCTGCTCGTGTTGGCCCCGATTGCGGGGATGGGCGTCGGCGCCAACGCCTTCGCCGCGAGCCCCTCGGACCCCCCGTCGAACGCGACGGTCGTCGACGCGCGAGACTACGAGGTGTACTACGCCGAGGACGTCACCAACGAGATGGTGGCGATCGTCGACGTCGAGGCGTTCGGGCTGACCACGGACATCCGCTCCAGTGGGGTGATCGTCGCCAGCGAACGGCGCGGAATCTGGACCCAAGAGGTCTCGAAAGGCGAACTGGCGTTCCTGGGGACGACACGGGTCGTCGTCGGTGGCGTCGGCTGGCGCGAGGCGGTGCGGGTGCGCCGGGACGGGTGGTCGGCGGTCGGTGGTGGCGCCGCCTACAAGGTGTTCATCAAGGGCGACGGCGAGGCCGAACGGCTGAGTTACGTTTCCGAGTCGGCGACCGCCCAGCCCCGCATCGAGGGGTACAACGTCAGCGTCGTGCCGCTGACCGAGGGCGGGTTCGCGCTGGCGGTCACCGAGAACGGCTCGGTCGTCGACGACGCACGACTGCCCGCGGCCGGGGAGAACGTCACCCTCGCCGGGATCACCTTCGAGCGGGAGGGTCGGACCGTCTACGCGACGACGGAGTCGGGAACCAGGGTGGCGGTCTTGCGCGCCGAGCGGTACCGACAGGCGTGAACGGCCCCGAAACTGAATAGCCAGGGGCGCGAGCCACCGAACGATCCAGATGACGGGGGACATCGACCGTCCGGGGGGCCGATCGTGAGCACCGAGGACCCGCGCTGCCCGGAGTGCGGCGAGAAGATCGGCACCCGCGCGACCTACTGCATGCACTGCAGCGCCGACCTGAGCGACGAACAGGACGCGGCGGACATCGACGGCGACGGCGACTGGGACCGGGACCCGCGCGTCGCGGACGACCAGGTCGACGCGGAGGAAGACCCGGTCGCGTCGGTCGTCGACGCCGCCGCCGAAGAGCTCGGCGCGGCGTCGGCCGACTCGGAACCGGCCGATGCGCCGAGCGAGCCGTCCGAGGCGGCGCCGTCGACCGGTCGCACCCCACCGAGACAGCGGCCGGAGGCGACCGACCGCGACGAGTTGCTCGACTCCGACGGTGTCGTCGACAACACGCTGACGGTGATCGTCGGCATCGCGGCGGGGATCGTCGTCGGGCTGGTCGGGACGATAACCGTGCTCGTCACCGTCCAGACCGCGTGGGCGTTCCTGCTTGGGTTTGTCGCGTGGGTCGGCGCGACGGCACACCTGATCCGCCGCGACACGGTGCAAGGTGCCATCTCCCGCGGCGCCTACGCGGTCGCCGCGGTGCTCCTGCTGACGTCGCTGATCCCGCTCAGTCCGCTGGTGTCGGTCGAGGGTGGAATCGGCGGTCGAATCGAGGGGTTCGTCGCGGCGCTGGTGGTGGTCTCCTTCCCGGCCGGGTTCGCCGCCATCGTGGGCTACGTCGCCGGGCGGTTCGTCCCCGAATAGGTCCCCCACTTACCGCCAGTCGACCCGGAACGCCTCGACCGACAGCGTCCGTCGCTCTTCGTCGTGGAACGCGAACTGGCGGTCGACGTCGAACTCGACGGCGAAGGCGTGCGTCACCTCGCCGCCCCGATCGGCCGCGAACGACTCGACGAACGCCCGGCTCCCGGCGTTGTGGAGGGTGTAGGAGACCGCCGCGAGGTCGGCCGCCGCCGCGAGGAACGGTCTGTCGGCGCCCGCCGCGCCGTCCTGCGCGCCGAACGGCGGGTTGGCGACCACGGTGGTCTCCCTGGGGGGTGCGACCGGGAGCGCGCGGATGTCCCCCCGTACCCAGTCGACGGTCGTCTCCGGGGCGACGCGGCGCTCGTTGGTCCGCGCGGTCGCGAGCGCGGCGTCGTCCAGTTCCACGCCGACGACGCGGTCGGGGGCGCGACAGGCCGCCGCAAGAGCGAGCGCACCGGTGCCGGCACCGAGGTCCAGCACCGTCCCCGAGAGATCGCCCTGGAGGTCAGCGAGGTGCAGGAGGTGCGCGGCGACGTCGGCGGGCGTGGGGTACTGTTCGAGGTCGAGGCGAGGGTCGGAGAAGGGCTCGACCGCCTCCAGGCGTCTGGCGAGCGCCCGCCGTGAGCTCATGCCCGAACGGTCAGGCGTCCAGCGTAACGGGTCCGTCGATGTCGAGTTCCACGCCGTCGCGGCGGGCGCGCTCCCGGCAGGCGTCCAGGGCAGGCTGGACCTTCGAGGCGTCGGCGACGTCCGCGACGTCGACGGTGACGCGGCCGGCGCCGAGGAACGCGGCGGCCCGGACGTGGTCGCGCACGCGGTCGACCGTCTCCTGGGTCGACAGCGAGCAGTCCTCGTCGAAACTGGCGGTCAGCTCCAGGCCGGCGGGGTACAGCCCCTCGTCGGTCAGTTCGCGCTTCAGGTCCCGGAGGTACTCCGGCGCCGTCGACTCCAGCGCCTCGACGTCGAGGGTAACCGGCGTGACATCCGCGGGACGACAGTGTTCCTTCGTCAGTTCCACGTTCGGCGAGGGTGCAGCGCTCATCGTTACCCGTTCATACATACTGGGTATACAAAAGTATTTGGGAATGATTCAGAGTTATTCCCGGGCGGAGGTCGTGGTGACGTTTCACCTACTCTTAAGATTCCGGGGAGCGAACGCGAAATATGGAGCGTTGCCCCCGGTGCGGGTCCACCCCAGAGTCCATCACGCTCGACGGGGTGACGACGTGGTACTGCGAGGACTGTGGGTACGCGAACGTGCCCGTGGAACACTCCGGCGAGTACGAGGACGAGGAGAGCTGGCAGGACGCGCTCAACAGGTTCTACGACAAGTTCGGCAACTGACTGCCCGGCCCGGGTTTTCGTCTCTGTGACCGACGCGGTCGCTGTCTGCGACGACCGTCTGGTGCCCACACCTGCGGCGCGAGCCGTCACCACGACGCGCACACGCTCGCGCTCGCACTCGAAAGAAGAACGAATTCGCGTGAACGCCGACTTACTCGTCTGCGGCGGGGGCCTCGGCCTCCTCGGCGGCCTCGTCCTCCTGTTCCTCGTCGGACCGGGCGGCGACGAGGCCACCACGGGCGACGCTGTACAGCGGCTCGTTGGCGTGACTGACGCCGCTGATCGAGAACGGGATGTTCGCCTCCTGGAGGTGGTCACGGAACAGCGCCTCGAACCCGTCCGGGCTGGAGGTGCCGCCGGTGACGACCACGGGGACGTCCAGGCCTTCCTCGACGTCCTCCTCGTCGACCTCCGCGACGACCTTCTCGATGACGTAGTCCAGCAGGTTCTCGTAGTAGATCGACAGCGCACCCTCGACGCCGCCGACATCCGTCTTGAAGTCCAGTTCGAAGTCCTCCTCCTTGATCGACGTGACCTTGTCGACGGCCTCGCCGGTCGCGCGAGCGGCCTGCTCGTCGATCCAGTCCCCACCGCGGGCGACGGAGAACTTCATGACCGGCACCGCGTAGTACGCGAGACAGACGTTGGTCATGCCCGCGCCGAACGAGATGCCCAGGCCGGTGAAGTTGTTGTCCGCCAGTTCCGAGTAGATGACCGCCATCCCCTCGTTGATGGGCTCGGCGTCGTAGCCCATGTCGTCGAGGAACGACTCGATCGTCTTCTGGTGGTACAGCGTCGACAGGTCCGAGTCGATGGGGTCCGCGGGCGTCGAGAAGTACAGCTTCTCGTTGGGGTGGTCCGGCTCACCGACGACCTGCTCGATGATGAGCTTCATCATCGGGATCGCGCTCTTCTCGTCGCTGGAGAGAATCCCGTGTTTCATCGGCCGGCGGGTCTTCTTGTTGAAGATGTTCGCGAAGTTCAGCGCGTCGTCGCCGACGACGTACACCTTGTCGTCCTTGCGGATGTGGAGCACCTCCGAGCGACTGAGCATCTGCTCGGCCATGTCGGAGTACTCGATTTCCACGAAGGAGTTACGCTGCTGCACGAACACCGTGTCGTTGCCATCCTGCTGTGCGGACAGGATGTTCATCGTGCCGACGTCTAGGCCTTTGGCCATACCTACTCATGGATACCCCCCGTCTATAAAAGTATGTGAAATTAATTCATCAACTCGGCTGTCGGAAACTGGAGCGGTCTCTCACCGCCCGAACAAGTTCCGGAGCCAGGCGAGGAATCCGGTCCGTTCGTCGTCTTCGGACACCGGAACGTCGGCGTCCTCGGACTGCTTTTGCTCGCGCAGTTCCTGAAGTTTCTGCGTCTGATCGTCGACAGTCGAGCTGGACGTCGCCGTGTTCTTCTGGCCACCGCGCAGGCCCTGGAGGGCCGACAGCTGGTTGTCGACGCCCGACGAGCGAGTGGTCGTCGCCGCGTCGGCGTCGGCGAAGCCCTTCGCGTCGATATCCGCGTCGGTGTCGAAGCTGAGCGACTTGCCCTCGTGCTTGCGGACCCCACCCCAGGACATCTCGACGTCTTTCATCGCCTCGTCGATGTCCGACTGAATCTCCTCGTCGGAGTAACTCTCCGACGGGTCGTCCTCCGCCACCGGCTGAATCTCGCTCGGGTGGGGCGCCGTCGCCCGCTGAATCTGTTCGGCGACCAGCGCCGCGCCCGTCGATCCGACGACGAGAGTCAGGCCGACGGCGTACAGCCCGAGCACGGTCACCGTCTGGCCGGTCCCGTACGCCTGCCAGTTCTCCCAGTAGGCCCCCCGGAAGCCGAGCACGGCCAGGAGGATCATCACGTCGCCGACGGCGGTCGCCGCGACGGCCCGCTGGTCGATGGGGAGCAACACGACGATGCCGGACGTCGCGACCGGGATGGAGAGCATCCCCATGCCGAACGCCCACTCGGTCACCTGGAAGTATGGAACGGTGTCGGGAGTGGTGGCGGACAGCGCGTACACGAAGATGACCAACGCACCGAGCGCCAGCGCGACGCCGGTGAAGAACAGGCCGAATCCGAGGTACACGTCCGCCGCCTCGTCGGTGTCCCCGATGTACGTCTCGTACAGGTCGAACAACACGTTGTCAGGGAGCTCCTCCTCGGCTGGAGCCGCTTCCGCTGAGTCGTCGTCCGTCATTGGCCGAGTGATTTATGTCCCAACGGTATGACTGTTCCCCCTCCAGTTTTCGATCTGAAACGTCGAGAAACCTATCTCTCCGATCGACGCTCTGCCGCCGGTGCGATATCTCGGGCGGCGTCCAGGACGGCCTCGTGGACGTGGCCGTTGGAGGCGACCAGGCCCGTGGCGTCGTGACGCCAGCGGTCGCCGTGCAGGTCCGTCACCCTGCCGCCGGCCTGCCGGACGAGGTGGACGCCCGCGATGGTGTCCCAGGGGTTGGTGTCGACGTTCGTGATCACGCCCTCGACGCCGCCGTCGGCGACCAGCGAGAGCGCCGCCTGGGCACAGCCGAACCGGCGCATGTCGGCGAACCGTTCGACGATGGCCGTCGCCGCGCGGCCGTACTCCTCGCGGCGATCGAAGTCCCACCAGATGGTCGGCGAGACGACCGACAGCGCGGGGTCCGTCCGGTCGCTGACCTCGACGACCTCGCCGTTGCGCCGGGTCGTCTCGGCGGCCGCGACGTACGTGTCTCCCAGACTCGGGAGGACGTTCGCCGCGGCGACCGGTTCGCCGTCCCGCACCACCGCCACGCTCGTCGCGTACTGGCGCATCCCCCTGACGAAGTTGTTCGTCCCGTCGATGGGGTCGATCACCCAAGCGACGCCGCGCTCGGGGACCGCCGAGGCGGCGCCCTCCTCCTCGCCGACGACCGCGTCGTCCGGGAACGACTCCCGGATGCGCTCGACGACCGCCGTCTGCGCCTCGCGGTCTGCCGCCGTCACCACGTCCGTGTCGCCACTCTTCGTCTCGACGGTCAACTCACCGCGGAACGCGTCGCTGGCAACCGCCGCCCCGGCCTCCGCGGCCTCGACCGCCACCGTCGCTCGCTCATCGGTCATTCCGCAGAGGTTGCCGGTGCCGACTGAAATCCCCACCGATTCCCCAGCGGCGCAAGGGGGACCATCGGAAGAGTCAACACGCTGGACTGCCTGACCACACTCAGCGAGGACACCGTGGCACGGAGGTCCCGACGACGCGGCGAAGACGTGACCTTCGAGGAGGTGCTCGAACTCGTCGAGGACTGGGCCCCGGAGTTCAAAGACTACACCGTCGCCACCGAACGGATGCAGGTGTACCTCGACCGCGCGCTCAATCCCGACCCGATCGACGCTCGGACGGTGCAGGTCGGGTCCTCACACGACCCCAACAGCGCCGACATCGTCGTTGGTGAAGACATCGGTATCAACGTCTACCGCAAGTTCGGCAAACAGGAGTTCCACGAGTTCCGCGCGCTGGTCAGCGACTGCGAGCAGCAACACCTTCTGGTGTGGGCGTACCAGTTGCCCGTCGCTGACGACTCCCGCGACCAGTGGGCGTTCGCACGGTCGCGGTACACCGGGGGTGCCGGGTCTGTCGCCGACATCCAGTTCGTCCACTACATCCCCGAGGACGACGATCCCGGCCCGATCGAGGCCGCCCTGGAGTACCCCGAGGCGCTGCTGTTCGCGCTGCTGTCGGTGGTGGTCGGCGTCGCACTGCTGGTCGGCAGCGTCGGCGGCGGCCGCTCCATCGTCGGCGGTCCCGTCGAGACCGGAGTCACGTCGCTGGTCCTGGTCGTCTTGCTGGTCCTGCTGTGGGGCGCGAACCAGTGAGTCCGTCGTCGGTCCGGGACTGCGCCACCACCTAGCTCCGCACCACATGGTCGAACAGCTTGATGCTGGTGTCTCCGCTCTCGGCCTCCCAGACCACGAGGACGCGGTCGGTGGTCGACACCGGCTGGTTGCTCGACCCGTACTGCGTCACGTTCACCTGATCACCCGCAGTTATGCCACCGGACCCGCCCCACACCACCGACCCGGTCCCGTTCTTGGCCATCTTCCCGTTGACGGTCACCGTGACCTGGCTCTCGTCCAGCGTGTCGCCGCCCTCGTGACTGATCAGCACCGCGGTGTCGCTGCCGTTGAACTGCTGTTCGACGACCGACAGCCGCGTCGACGGCGGCGACTCGCCGACGGCACCGCCGAGGTCCAGCACGAACGACCCGATGACCGCCACGAGAATGATCGTGATGGCCACCATGAGCACGGTGCTGACGACCGAAGAGACGGCGTCGTCGTCGGTGAACAGTTCGGTGACCTGCATGGAACTCGTCTGAGGGCTCCTGGCTGGAGATTCTTCGGCGTCGGACAAGAACTTGGCGGCCACAACCGCACGCCGGCACCGGGAAGACTGCACTACACCCTGCCGATGAACGAACCGTCGGCGGTGCGAAACAAACCTGCCCAGGCGGTCCACGCAGCCCTGTCCTCCGAGCGAGCGCGTCGTGACTACGCGTGATCTCCGCCAAAGTGAATAGTGCGAGGGCAAGACGCTCCGTCTTGCCACACATGAACGGCGTCGGCCGTTCAGAGGTGCGAGGGAAGGGATTTGAACCCTTGGACCCCTACGGGAGCGGATCTTGAGTCCGCCGCCGTTTCCAGGCTTGGCTACCCTCGCGCCTCGGCGGTCGACACTCGGTGTCCGGAGGGGCTTAAGTCATGCGAGAGGTGGCCGCAATCGTATTTACGCTGCCGGCTAATTACGGGGCTGATGGACGAACCCCCAGTCGTCCTGCACGTCGACGACGACGACCGGCGTCGCGACCGGGTTGCGTCGGCGCTGTCGGCGGTCTCCGAGGACGTGTCGACGATCGGCGTCGACGATGTCGAGACCGGGCTGTCCTGGTTGGCCGACGGCGTCGACGCCGTCATTTGCGCGTACGCGCTGCCCGGCCGCGACGGCCTGGCCCTCGTCGAGGCCGTTCACGATCGGGACCCCGACATCCCCGTGGTGATGTTCGCCGCAGAGGGCGACGAACGGGTCGCGAGCGAAGCCATCGACGCCGGCGTCACCGACTACGTCCCGACCGGCGGCGAGGAGGATGCCCGCAGGGCGGGACGGTCGGTCCTCGCGGCCCTCGACGAGCGGGTGGCACGGAGAGAGGACGAAGACGACACCGGCGGTGGTGAAACCGACGAATCCACCGACGCCACCGACGGCGATCTCCCGGAGACTCCCGCTCCCTCGCCGGCCCTGGCCTCGCTGGTTCGCGCGTTCGACGGGGGTGCGGACGACCGTGTTCGGATGCCCCCGCTCGTGGAGGCCCTCGGAGACCCGGTGTACGTCGTCGACGACCAGGGGTACCTCCGTCTGGTCAACGACGCGTTTGTCGAGCGGTTCGGCTACTCGCGTGCGACGCTGCTTGACACGCATCTCTCGATATTTCTCGACGACGAGGCCTACGACCGCGGCACTCGGGCGCTGCTGGAGACGGTCGACTCGGACCGGCAGCGCCACGCCACCTTCGAGTTCACCGGCCAGACCGCCGGCGGGACCGAGGTGGTCGCCGAGGTAAACGCGACGCCGCTGACCGAGGCCGGTGAGTTCGTCGGCTCGGTGGGGACGCTCCGAGACATCACCGAGCGGACCCGTCGCGAGGAGCGCCTCGAGACGTACGGCACGCTCGTCGAGACCGTCAGCGACCCGATGTTCAAACTCGACGAACTGGGCACCATCGACATGCTGAACGACGCGATGGTCGACTTTGCGGGGTACGACCGCGAGGAACTGATTGGGATGCACTTCACCGAGTTCCTCGACGCCGACGAGATCGAGGAGGGCGAGGAGATCGTCACGGAACTGCTCTCCGAGGACGGCGCCGACACCGCGACCCACGATTTCAGTTCGACGACGAAGGCGGGCGAGGTGAAGGTCGTCGAGAACAGTCTCACGGTGCTCACCGACGAGGACGGCGAGTACAGCGGCTCCGTCGGGGTGCTCCGGGACGTCACCGAGCGCGAGGAGCGCGAACGGGAGCTCGCGCAGTACGAGACGCTGATGGAGACGGTCCCGATGGGGATGTTCACCGTCGACGAGAACGGCGTCCTTACGTGGGTCAACGACGAGTGCTACGAACTGCTCGACGTCGACCCGGAGACGGTGGAGGAGCGGTACCTCGACCAACCGTACCTCAAACTCGTCGACGACGGCTTCTTCGACGTCGAGCACGTCGAGGAGTACCTGAACTACGTCAGGGAGATGCTGTCCTCGGAGACGGAGACCCGGAAAGCGATCCACGACGTCTACGTCCACCGCTCCGACGGGACCGACCGCATCGTCGACGCCCACTCGGGCCTGCTGCCGATGGAGGACGGCGAGTTCCGCGGTACCGTCACCGCGTTCCGGGACGTCACGAAACAGAAGCAGTACGAGCGCGAACTCGAGCGCCAGAACGAGCGCCTGGAGCGGTTCGCCTCCGTCGTCAGCCACGACCTGCGCAACCCGTTGACCGTCGCGCAGGGTCACCTCGACGTCGCGAAGACCGTCGACAACCCGACCGACTCCCTCGAGGAGATCGGGGTGTCGCTGGACCGGATGGAAGAACTCATCGACGACGTCCTCGCGCTGGCCCGCCAGGGCCAGTCCGTCGCGGAACCGGCCCCCGTCGAGCTCGGTACGGTCGTCGACGAGGCGTGGGAAACCGTCGAGACGACCGAGGCGACCCTCCGCAACGACGCCACCGGAACCGTCGCCGCCGACCAGAGCCGCCTGCGACAGCTGCTGGAGAACTGCTTCCGCAACGCCATCGAGCACGGTTCGACGAGTCCTCGTTCGCAGGCTCACGAGGACAGCGTGGAACACGGTTCCACGATCCCCGACTCGCAGACTCGTCGCGACACCGCCGGACAGGCGTCCGGCGAGCCGTCGGTCGCTAGCGCTCCCGACGACGCCGTCGAACACGCCGACCCGACCGTGACCGTCACCGTCGGGGACCTCTCGGACGGGTTCTCCATCGAAGACGACGGCCCCGGCATTCCGGACGACCGCAAAGACGAGGTGTTCGAACTCGGGTACACCACCGAACCCGACGGCACCGGCTTCGGTCTCGGCATCGTCTCCGAGATCGTCGACGCCCACGGCTGGGAGATTCGGATCGTCGACGCCGAGGACGGCGGCGCGCGGTTCGAGATAACCGACGTCGACGCCGTCGAGACGATCCCGTCGAGTCGGTGAGCGGTGACGGTCGCGCCAGCGTTTTGCTCCTCCGGACCGTCACCACTGACGTGGACGACCACACGCGCGACACGTCCGTCTCCCCGCCAGCTGCGGGCGACCCCGCAGGGTGGCGCGAAGACGGCCGCTGGGAGCACGCGACCTGCCGGCGAGCGACGGTCCACGGCGTGCGCCTGTACAACAGCGGCGAGTACCACGAATCGCACGACTGTTTCGAGGACGAGTGGTACAACTACGGGCGAGGGACCACCGAGAGCGCCTTCCTCCACGGGATGGTCCAGGTCGCGGCCGGCGCGTACAAGCACGTCGACTTCGAGGACGACGACGGGATGCGCTCCCTGTTCGAGACCGCCCTGCAGTACCTCCACGGCGTTCCCCGGGACTACTACGGCGTGGACGTCCTGGAGGTCCGGACCACGCTGACTAGGGCGCTGGAGGACCCCGCGGAACTCGACGGCTGGCGGATTCGCCTGGACGGTCGGCGCCCGTCCGCGCGACCGGAGGACCGGGAGTACGCCGACGGGCTGGAGTAACAACCCCCGGCGGCGAAGCCCGAGCGGGCGACCGCTTTCACCACCTTCTTGAGCCTCGTGCAGTTCCGTCCCACCGATGGCACCGACTCGCCGAGAGACCATCGGAGCGGTGGTGGCCGCAGCCCTGGCCGGCTGTGCGGAGTTCGAACAGTTCAGCGGCAGCGAGGCGACGCCGACCGCCACGCCCATCAGGGTGGGTTCGCGAGGCGGCGGCGTCGAACTGGTTCGGCATCGCTTCGAGGAGGTGAACCCCGATATTGGCCCGGAGCTGTTCGTCACCCTCCGCAACACCCGCGACGCCGAGGTCAGGCTGGGCGAGCTGTTCTGTCGCGTCTACGACGGTGATGAACTGATCGCCGATTCGTACCGCAACGTCGCGATGGACCCGAACGAGACCAAGGAGTTCAGCAGCTCGTTCGAACTCGAAAACGAGGTCGAGGACCTGCGCGAGTCGACGCGGTACGAGATCGATATCGACGCCCCGTACGCGAACGGCGCCAAAGACGAAATTCGTCGGGAGTTCGACCGACCGGTGACCTTCGTCGAGACGGCGACCCCCGAGTGACCGGGACGACCGGCCGCCGCCGAGCACAGCACATGCGAGCAACGAGCGAGTGGCCCCGTCGATGAAGCTCGACGACCTGCTCGAACTGGGATTCCGGTTCGGCGGCGTCGAACTGCCCGGGGACCTGATCGGCGCGGCCGGCGTCGTCCGAGCGGCCCCCCGGAGTGTCGGTCGAACGGGCGCGCCGGAAGTGCGACCGACAGTGACCGGCGGCGAATGGAAACCGTAAGGTGGCGTCGGCCACTGTGGTCGTGACGAATGCGTGTCGAACGATTTGGAGACGGTCTTCCGGAGGTCGCCATCGTCGCGGCGATACACGGCGACGAACCCTGTGGCGTGACCGCCGTCGAGCGACTGCTCGCCGCCGACCTCTCGGTCCGGCGGCCCGTCGCCCTGGTGGTCGCCAACGAGGCGGCCCTGGAGCGCGGCGAGCGGTTCCTCGAAGCCGACCTCAACCGCAGTTTCCCCGGCGACTCCGAGAGCGAGGCCCACGAGGTGCGCCTCGCCGCGGACCTCGCCGACCTGCTCGCGGACTGCGAAACGCTGGCGATCCACTCCACGCGGTCGCACGCCGAACCGTTCGGGGTCGTCGAGCGACTCGACGACTGGAGCCGGCGGATCGCCCCCGCGCTGCCGCTGGAATCGATCGTCGAGAGCGGCCACCTCGTCGATGGGCGACTGTTCGCGAGCGTGGACCGACTGATCGAGGTCGAGGCCGGCCACCAGGGGACGGCCGCGGCCGCCGAGAACGCCCACCGGATCGCGCTGGCGTTTCTCACGGCCACGGGGGCGCTCCCCGGAACGCCGCTGCACCGGGAACTCCCGGTGTACCGACTGACGGAGGACATCCAGAAGCGCCCCGCCGACGAGTACGAGGTCCACGTCGAGAACTTCCAGCAGGTTGCCGCCGGCGACGCCTTCGCATCACAGGACGACCAGCCGCTCACTGCCGAGGAACCCTTCTATCCCGTGTTGCTGTCGGCTGACGGGTACGAGAGCCGCTTCGGGTACGCCGCCGAGCGCGTCGGCACGCTGCGGTAGCCGAGAGTCGGCTCGGACGGTTTATTTTCGGCTTCTTCTGGGAGCATGCCCCCGGGAACTGTGAGAAGACCCCGTATCACTCGCGGCGCGCCAGCAACGCCTCCACTGCCTCGGCGCTCTCCCCGGCCAGCTCGGCCGCGGCGGCGAAGTCGGCGTCAAGGACATCGGTAACCGCGCCGGCGCCACGCAGGCGGACGATCCGCCGGAGTTCCTCGTCGGACTTCGCGGCCGGGACCGTCGAGGGCGGAGCGCCCATTGCCGCCTCCCGGTGGTAGCCGGCGCGAACCACGTCACGAGCGAGGGTGTCGAGCCACGCCTCCCGGGGCGGCGCGTCGTCGTCGCTCGTCGAGTCGGCGTCGGGTGGACCGCCGTCGTCGTCCGCGATGTCGGAGGGGCGCGCGGCGGTTTCCTCGCGCGCCGTGTCCCCTTCATCCGCCCCTTCGTCCCCCTCGTCGTCGGTCTCGACCGTGGGTGCCTCGCCGGGCGCGAGATCGAGCAGACGCGCGGTTAGCGCCAGCGTCGCCGACAGCAGGTGTGCGAGGTCACCGTCGGCGCCGCCGCCGGCCTCGAAGACCTCCCCGAGATCGAGCGCGAGTTCGCGCAGACGCCGCGCCGCGACGGCCAGCGCGAGGTACGGCTCCGCGTCCTCCGGCGCCTCGACGGCCGCCGCGAGCAGTTCCCCCTCCAGTTGCCCCGTGACGCGGACGATCACGCGGACCGCGCGGCCGACGGGCTCCTCGGTGGGGAACTCCGCGGCCATGGTGGACAGTCGTTCGGGGTCCGACAGCAGGGCCCCGTCGCCGAACTGCTCCGCGTACCGGCGGGCGCAACGCGCGAACCGCTCGTCGGCGGGGGTGGCGAGCACGTCGCCGACCAGCATCGCTGGTTCCGGGAGGCCCAGCGCGCCGGTGGCCTGCTTGAGCGTCGCTCGCAGCGGGTCGACGGCGTCCGCCAGCAGCGAGCGCGGCGTGGGCGGGTCGCCACCGAAGTCGGGCGAATCGTCGGTCCCGGGGGACGGGGAGGGCGGATCGGACTCGTCCATGGCCAGCAGTTGTGTCCGCGGCGACTTAATCGGGCGGTTCCGGCCTCGCCGGTCACTCCTCGCTGGGTGCGAACTCCACGAGCGTCAACTCGCGGTCCAGCGGGCAGTAGTCGTGTGGCGGGTCGCCAACGACGTCGTCGATGCGGTGTTCGTCGTCGAAGTCCGCACCGTCGGGAACGCAGTACTCGTGACTCGGGCAGTCGACGTGCGGGCACGGGCCGGCAAGCGACGCCTTCGACCCGGCGTAGGCGCTCTCTGCGGGGACGTTCGCGCGCACCGGGGCGGGTTCGACCTCGACGGCCCGGACGCCCCCGTCGTGGACGGCGCAGTCGAGCATCTGGGCGTTCTCGCGGACTTCCGTCACGCGGTACTTCACGCCCTCCGTGAGGTTGAGACACTGGCTCCGGTACGGACACTCGTCACAGCCGGCCGCGGGGCCCTCGTAGACGAACTCGGTGCCGGCGGTCGCCAGGCGACGGCCGACGAGCGTGACGGTGGACATGGACATCGGTAACGCCGCCACGGGGTTTAACTCCCCGGTCCCGACCGGCCCCGTCGATGCTACCCGGTCAGTTCGTCGAGGCGGTCGAGGTAGGCCTCGCGGGGGTGTTGGTAGCAGCCGCGGTAGTCGAGGTCGCCGTCCGCGAACCGCTGGGCCAGGTCGACCAGGCCGGCGATGGCGTCGCTCCGACTGTCGAACGTCGGCGTCTCGGCGTACTCGACGTCCGGTTCGAGGTACAGCGTGACGTGCCACTTCGCCCCAGGTCGTCCCGTCGGGCCGGGGCGTCGTGGCCGCTTGCGCCGCCCCCCGCGAGTCAGGTACAGCGTCGGCAGACACTCCGACGGGAACGCCTGGGAGTCGAAGACGTCGGGGCGGTAGGCGACGACTGCGGGCCCGTCGTCCTCGTCGTTCCACACCACCCACCCGTCCGGCAACGCCGTCAGATCGGTCATGGCTCCTCCTCGTGCATCCGACCGGAGGTGTGCGCGCGAGGCCGAAAAGGGCGGCGGGTCCGAATTAGTATTTAAATATATCGTTTCAAGCAATCGTCGACACGCCGCCACCGCCGCTTTCACTCGTATTATTCCGGTAGGCATTTATATACGAAAGTTCAGCAGTATAAGGATTGGGAAAAGAGTTATACGTGAAGAAACTCAGTAATAAGTTACTATCGGAATCCGTCCACCACGACGGCCCCGCAGGGGAACCGATACGGAACCGATGTCGCTACACCACCCCACCGCCCGCTCGGCCAACCGCGGCGCGCTCGCACGGCCCCGGAGCGAGCCGACCGGGTGGTGCGGTCGCCGCGACGACCCGGCCGCCCCACAAGCCCACCACGACCACGACGCCACCTCCCGGGCGTCCGGTCGACTGGGACCCCACACGATACAATGAGCAACAAGGAATCACTGTCCGACCTCAGCACCGAGTACAAGCAGTCCATCCCCGAGGACCTGCGCGAGACGAAGAGCTTCGACTGGTACCTCGACGAGGTGTACGACGACCCCAAGATCGCGCGCAACGCCCACCAGCGGGTGGCCGACATGTTCGACCACTACGGAACGAGTTACGACGAGGAGGCCGGCGTGGTCGAGTACGAACTGGCCTCGAAGGACCCGCTGAACGACGGCGAGAACACCTTCTACGGTCGCGTGATCCACGACGCCATCCACGAGTTCGTGAACAAGGTGAAGTCGGGGGCCCGCGGCCTCGGCCCCGAGCGGCGGATCAAACTCCTGCTCGGGCCCGTCGGGTCCGGCAAGTCCGCGTTCGACAAGCAGATTCGGGCGTACTTCGAGGACTACACGCTCAGCGACGAGGGGCGGATGTACACCTTCAGGTGGACCAACCTCACCGACGTCGTCGCCGACCAGGACCCCGCCGACGACACCGTCCGCTCGCCGATGAACCAGGACCCACTCGTCCTCCTCCCCCTCGAACAGCGCGAGGCGGTCATCGAGGACCTCAACGACGCGCTCGACGCCCCCTACACCATCCGCAACGAGCAGGCGCTGGACCCCGAGTCGGAGTTCTACATGGATCGCCTGCTGGCCCACTACGACGACGACCTGGAAGCTGTCCTGCGGAACCACGTCGAGGTCGTGCGACTGACCGCCGACGAGAACAAACGGCAGGCCCTGGAGACGTTCGAGCCAAAGGACAAGAAGAACCAAGACGAGACGGAACTCACCGGTGACGTCAACTACTCGAAGATCGCCGTCTACGGCGAGTCCGACCCCCGGGCGTTCGACTACTCGGGCGCCTTCTGCAACGCAAACCGCGGCATCTTCTCCGGCGAGGAGCTGCTGAAACTCCAGCGTGAGTTCCTGTACGACTTCCTGCACGCGACCCAGGAGATGACGATCAAGCCCAAGAACAACCCCCGGATCGACATCGACCAGGTGATCGTCGGCCGGACGAACATGCCCGAGTACAAGGACAAGAAGGGCGACGAGAAGATGGAGGCGTTCAACGACCGGACCAAGCGCATCGACTTCCCGTACGTCCTGAGTTACGAGCAGGAGGCCGACATCTACCGGAAGATGCTGGGCAACGCCGACGTGCCCGACATCCACGTCGAACCCCACGCCATGGAGATGGCCGGGCTGTTCGGCGTGCTGACCCGCACCGAGGAGCCCGACGCCGAGACGATCGACCTCCTGCAGAAGGCCAAAGCCTACAATGGCGAGGTGGACGAGGGCGACGACGTCGATATCAAGAAACTCCGCGAGGAGGGCGACCAGGCGGCCGACATCGGCGAGGGCATGGAGGGCGTCTCGCCGCGATTTATCGGCGACGAGATCGCCGAGGCAATCATGGACTCCAAACACCGCGGGCGAGACTTCCTGTCGCCGCTGACGGTGTTCAACTTCTTCGAGGAGAACCTCGAACACCACGGCTCGATCCCCGAGGAGAACTTCGAGCGGTACTACCGCTACCTCGAGACCGTCCGCGAGGAGTACAAGGAGCGAGCCATCGAGGACGTCCGCCACGCGCTGGCCTACGACGTCGAGGAGATACAGCGCCAGGGCGAGAAGTACATGGACCACGTCATGGCCTACATCGACGACGACACCGTCGAGGACGAACTCACGGGCCGCGAGCAGAACCCCGACGAGACGTTCCTGCGGGCCGTCGAGGAGAAACTGAACCTCCCTGAGGACCGCAAGGACGACTTCCGTCAGGAGGTCAGCAACTGGGTCAGCCGCCGGGCTCGTGAGGGTGACACGTTCGACCCGACCGACAACGAGCGCCTGCGTCGGGCCCTGGAGCGCAAACTCTGGGAGGACAAGAAGCACAACATCAACTTCAGCGCGCTGGTGTCGGCCAACGAGTACGACGACGACGAGCGCAACGCCTGGATCGACGCCCTGATCGAACAGGGCTACTCCCGTGAGGGCGCCAAGGAAGTGCTGGAGTTCGCCGGCGCCGAGGTCGCCAAGACGGAACTGGAGGACTGATGACCGACGGCGACTCCTACGTCGAGCGGGCCGACGACGCCCTGGCGGGCGCCTACGAGGAGCCCACCAGCCTCGCGGAGTACGTCGACCGCGTGTTCGAGGAGCCGGGGATAGCCGCCCACGCGTCGAAGTACCTGCTGGACGCCATCGAGGCCGCCGGCACCCGGCCCGTCGTCGAGGAGGGCGAGGAGCGCCAGCGCTACCGCTTCTTCGACGACCCGCACAACGACGGCGAGCACGCCGTCCTCGGCAACACTGCGGTGCTCAACGACTTCGTCGACGACCTCCGCTCGATCGCCGCACGACGGGGCAAAGAGGAGAAGATCATCTGGTTCGACGGGCCGACCGCCACCGGGAAGTCCGAACTCAAGCGGTGTCTGATCAACGGGCTCCGAGAGTACTCGAAGACGCCCGAAGGCCGGCGGTACACCGTCGAGTGGAACGTCGCCGGCGCCAGCGAGTCGCGGGGACTGAGCTACGGCGCGGACGAACCCACCGACGAGGACGACTGGTACGAGAGCCCCGTCCAGTCGCATCCGCTGTCGGTGTTCCCCGAGAGCGTCCGCGAGGACCTCCTCGAAGACCTCAACGCCGCCGCCGCCGACCACATCCCCATCCACGTCGACACCGAGATGGACCCGTTCTCCCGGGAGGCGTACGACTTCCTCGAGGAGCAGTACCGCCGCCGGGGCGAGACGGACCTGTTCTCGGCGGTGACCGACCCCCAACACCTCCGCGTGAAGAACTACGTCGTCGACGTCGGGCAGGGCATCGGCGTGCTCCACTCCGAGGACGAGGGCCAACCGAAACAGCGGCTCGTCGGATCGTGGATGCGGGGGATGCTGCAGGAACTGGGCTCGCGGGGCCGCAAGAACCCCCAGGCGTTCAGCTACGACGGCGTGCTCTCGCAGGGCAACGGCTGTCTCACCGTCGTCGAGGACGCCGCCCAGCACGCCGACCTGCTGCAGAAGCTGCTGAACGTCCCCGACGAGTCTCGCGTGAAACTCGACAAGGGGATCGGGATGGACGTCGACAGCCAGATGATCATCATCTCGAACCCCGACCTGGAGGCCCAGCTCAACCAGCACGCCGACCGCAACGGGATGGACCCGCTGAAGGCGCTCAAGCGACGCCTGGACAAACACGAGTTCGCGTACCTCACCAACGTCAGCCTGGAGACGGAGCTGATCCACCGCGAACTGACCGACCGCACCGCCGTCTGGACCGACGAGGGCGCCGACACGGACGAGCGGGTCCGCGAACCGCTGACCGTCGCGGTCAAGGACGGCGACAGGATCGTCGAGCGCGAACTCGCCCCCCACACCGTCGCCGCCGCGGCGACGTTCAGCGTCGTCACCCGACTCGACGACGACTCGCTCCCGAACGGCATCGACCTCGTCGACAAGGCGCTGCTGTACGACCAGGGGTACCTCCAGGAGGGCGACACCCGCCGGTACCGCGAGGAGTTCGACTTCGACGACGACAAGGAGGGGAGCCACGGCATCCCGGTGACCTACACCCGCGACGTCATCGCGGAGCTGCTCGCCGGTGAGACCGACCGCCACCACACCGAACTGGACGTCGAGAACGTCGTGATGCCGCGAGACCTGCTGAACGCGATGACCGAGCGCCTCGCGAACGCGCCGATGTTCTCCGCGGGCGAGCGGACGGCCTTCGAGAACCGCGTCGCCCCGGTGAAGAACCATGTGTTCTCCCGCCAGGAGGCCGACATCCTGGAGGCGATGACCTACGATCACCGCATCGACGAAGCCACCGTCGCGGAGTACGTCGAGCACGTCTACGCCTGGGCGACGGGCGACCCCATCGAGAACGAACGCGGCGAGCGCGTCGAACCCGACGCGCTGACGATGAAGCTGTTCGAGACCGATCACCTCGGACGGTTCGGCGACGACGACTACGACGGCGTCGAGCCCTCGACGGCCGTCGAGGAGTTCCGCGAGCGGAAGGTGATCACCGCGCTGAACCGCCACGCCTGGGAGAACCGCGGCGAGGACTTCGCCGTCGACGACGTGGACCTCACCGCCATCCCGGTGATCAAGGGCGTCCTCGAGTCCAGCGACTGGGAGGACGTCGAGCGGTTCTACGAGGACTTCGACCCACGGCAGTGGGACGATCCGCCCGGCGGCACGGAGACGGCGACGCTCAAGGAGAAGACGCTCGACTACATGACCGACGAACTCGACTACTCCGCGGCCTCCGCGGAGCTGACCAGCAGACATGTGCTCGGACAGGTGAGCTACAGATGGGACTGAGAGAGGACCTCGAACGATTCAGACAGGTCGGCGAACAGCGCCGCGAGGACCTCGCGGACTTCATCCAGTACGGCGACATGGGCGACAGTCGCCAGGACGAGGTGCGCATCCCGATCAAGATCGTGGACCTCCCCGAGTTCCAGTACGACCAGCGCGACCGCGGCGGTGTCGGCCAGGGAGAGGGCGCCGAGGAGGGCGACCCCGTCGGCCAGCCACAGCCCCAGCCCGGAGACGGCGACGAGGAGGGTGAGCCCGGCGAGGAGGGCGCCGACCACGAGTACTACCAGATGGACCCCGAGGAGTTCGCCGAGGAACTCGACGAGGAACTGGGGCTGGACCTCGAACCGAAGGGCAAGCAGGTCGTCGAGGAGACGGAGGGACCGTTCACCGACGTCACCCGCCAGGGCCCCGACAGTGCCCTGGACTTCGAGCGGATGTTCAAGGAGGGGCTCAAGCGCAAGCTCGCGATGGACTTCGACGAGGAGTTCATGCGCGAGATTCTGAAAGTCGACGGCGTCGGTCCGGATGGCGCCTTCGAGTGGGCCCGCGGCGAGTCCATCCCCGTCGGCCGAGCGTGGCTGGAGGAGGCCTACGATACCATTCCGAGCGACGAGCGGACGACCTGGGACTCAATCGCAGCCGTCGAGGAAAACGTCGAACGCACGTCCGTCCAGGAACAGATTCAGCGCGACGGCATCGACCACGTTCCCTTCCGCCGCGAAGACGAGCGCTACCGCCACCCGGAGATAATCGAGGAACACGAGAAGAACGTCGTCGTGGTGAACATTCGCGACGTCTCGGGGTCGATGCGCGAGAAGAAGCGCGAACTCGTCGAGCGGGTGTTCACGCCGCTGGACTGGTACCTCCAGGGCAAGTACGACAACGCCGAGTTCGTGTACATCGCCCACGACGCCGACGCCTGGGAGGTGGAGCGCGACGACTTCTTCGGCATCCGCAGCGGCGGTGGGACGAAGATCTCCAGCGCCTACGAACTCGCCGCCGAGATTCTCGAGGAGTACCCCTGGAGCGACTGGAACCGCTACGTGTTCGCCGCCGGCGACAGCGAGAACTCCAGCAACGACACCGAGGAGAACGTCATCCCGATGATGGAGGAGATTCCCGCGAACCTCCACGCGTACGTCGAGACCCAGCCGAGCGGCAACGCGATCAACGCGACCCACGCCGAGGAGGTCGGAGCCCACTTCGGGCCCGACAGCGACGTCGCGGTCACCTACGTCTCGGGGCCCGAGGACGTGACCGACGCGATCTACGAGGTGCTCAGCACCGAGGAGGAAGACGAATGACCACCACCGACCGCTTCGACAAACAGCGCATCGCCGACGGCCTGGAGGAGCCGGTCGAGGAGGCCAAGCACCTCGCCCGGAAACTTGGGCTCGACCCGACGCCGGTCAACTACTGGATCGTCGACTACGGGGAGATGAACGAACTCATCGCCTACGACGGATTCCAACACCGGTACCCGCACTGGCGGTGGGGGATGAAGTACGACCGCCAGCGCAAGAAGGACCGCTACGGCGGCGGGAAGGTGTTCGAGATCGTCAACAACGACAACCCCGCCCACGCGTTCCTGCAGGAGTCCAACGACGTCGCCGACCAGAAGGCCGTCGTCACCCACGTCGAAGCGCACTCGGACTTCTTCGCGAACAACGAGTGGTACGGGATGTTCACCGACCGGCGCGACGCCGCGTCGATGCTCGAACGCCACGCCAAGGCGATCCACGACATCATGGCCGACCCCGAGGTCGACCGCTCGGCCGTCGAGAAGTGGATCGACCACGCGCTGACCCTGGAGGACAACATCGACCAGCATCAGTCCTACAGCGCCGACTACCTCCAGGACGAGACGACGCCGGGCGACGCCGACGAACTCGACGACGACGTCGCCGACCAGCTGTCCGAACTCGACCTCTCCGAGGAGGTCCAGCGGCAGGTGTTCGACGAGGAGTGGCTCGACCGTCAGGACGACGACGACGAGCGCGCGACGTTCCCCGAGGACCCCGAGAAGGACCTGCTGGCGTTCCTCCGGGCCCACGGGAAGGCCTACGACGAGGGCAGCGACAAGGCCGTTGAGATGGAGCCCTGGCAGCAGGACGTCCTGGACATGCTCCGGGCGGAGGCCTACTACTTCGCCCCCCAGAAGATGACGAAGGTGATGAACGAGGGGTGGGCCTGTGTCGCCCCCGACACCCGCGTGTTCACTGCCGAGGGGTTGGTTCCAATGGGAGAACTCGTCGAGAGCCAGGTGGCTGTCTCGGACGGTGAGACCGAACGTGACGTGTACGATTCGAACGTCATCTCAGATCACGATACGGTCACGATCGAAACCCGGCGAGGGTTCGAGCTGACGGGGTCGAACAACCACCGCGTCCGAACACCCGACGACGAGTGGGTGCGCCTCGACGAGATCGAACCCGGACAGCAGATAGCGATCAGTGGCGGTGACGGAATCTGGCCGAACGAGTCTCCGAGAGTCGATTGGGACCCCGATCAATACACCTCGCTCGAAGACGTTGCGGAAGAGGCTGGCGTGTCCGTCTGGACGGTCATGCGCTACCGAGAGGTCGGCCGTGCGGAGAAGGCGGACGCAATCGAGTCGGCACTGTCGCGGTACGACGAAGATGCGAACCCCGGCCACTCGAACAGACAGCCGATACGGGTTCCGGACACGGTCACCGAAAAACTGGGGCGGTTCCTCGGGCTGCTGATCGGCGACGGACACGTCCCCGAGAACTCGCGCCACATCGGATTCACTTCCGGTGTGCAAGCACACGCCGAAGAGTTTGCCGGGCTGGTGTCGGAACTGTTCGGCGTCGAGTCGACGGTCGAACAGCAGGGGACCCGTTGGCGCGTGTACGCCTACTCTAAGGACCTCCGTGATCTGCTAACCGAGTACTTCGGTCTGCCGACTGGGCAGGCAGCCGATCGAAAGACCATCCCCGGCCCCGTGCTTCGGTCTCCCAAGTCCGTCGTCGCTGAATTCCTCCGAGGACTGTTCGATGCGGACGGGTACGCGGGTGATCAGGGTGCGATCCTCTCGACCAAGAGCGAGGAGATGGCGAAGACGGTTCAGTTGACGCTGACGAACTTCGAAATCCTCAGCCGACGCCGAGAGCAACATACCGACGGCTGCCAGCACGTCCACCTGACCGGAGAGTCCGCGAGACGCTTCGACGAGGAGATCGGATTCGGCTACGCGGAGAAGGACGAGCAATTGTCCGCGTATCTCGACGGGCTTGCATGGTTCGAAACGGAGTCTTGGACGGACGAAGTGACGGCCGTCGAGACCGGGACGGGCGACGTGTACGACATCTCCGTTCGCGACACACATCGGTACGCTGCCGCCGGATTCGTGAATCACAACTCCTACTGGGAATCCACGATGATGGCCGACGAGCGCTTCGCCGGCGCCGACGAGTTCCTCAACTACGCCGACCACATGGCCGCGGTGCTGGGCGCGCCGGGGCTGAACCCCTACAAACTCGGCAACCAGCTGTGGAACTACGTCGAGAACACCACGAATCGCCGGGAGGTCGTCGAACGACTCCTGCGCGTCGAGGGGATCACCTGGCAGAACTTCGCGGACGCCGTCGACGTGGACGCAGTGCTGTCACACCTGGAGCCGTCCGCCGCTCTCCAGACGATCACGAGCGACACGCTGGACGAGGTTGCCGACCTGCCCGACGAGTACCTCGACGCCGAGAACTTGGAACGCGCCCGCGACGGCGATATCGACGTCGAAGCCTACCCCTGGAAGGTGCTGACCTACGAGGGCCTGGCCCGGCGCAACTACTCGCTGGTCCAGCCGGAGAACCGCGGCTACCTCGGCTCGATCGGCGACGCCGAACTGGAGCAGATCGGCCGGTACGTCTTCGAGACCGACCGCTACGACGACGTCAAGACGGCCCTCGCCGACGTGGACTACACCGCCGGCTGGGACACGATGTTCGAACTCCGGGAGAGCCACAACGATGTCACGTTCCTCGACCGGTTCCTCACCGAGGAGTTCGTCGAGAACAACGACTACTTCACCTATGAGTTCTCCCGGGCCACCGGGCAGAACCGCGTCGCGAGCACGGACTACCAGGACGTCAAGCAGAAGCTCCTCCTGCAGTTCACCAACTTCGGCAAGCCGACCATCGCCGTCTACGACGGCAACTACGGCAACCGCAACGAACTGCTGCTTGGTCACCAGTACAACGGCATCGCGCTGGACGTCCCGCAGGCCAAGCGCGTCCTCGAACGCGTGTTCGAACTGTGGGGCCGCCCGGTGAATCTGATGACCATCGTCAAAGAGGTCGACGACCACGACCTGGAGGTCGCCAAGCGCCGCGGGCGCGAACCCGAACCCGACGAACAGGGTCGGCTGCTCCGCTACGACGGTGACTCGTTCTCCGAGGAGGACCTCCCCTGGGAGGAAGTCGAACACCTCGCCGCCGACGACGTCGACTACGACACGCGGCCCGAGGACTGGCTAGCGTAAGACGAAAGAGGGCGAACAGGCGACACTGACGGCTCCCGAGGCGACGTGTCGCGCGACCGCTCCCCGCCCCGGGGCGGGTCTCAGCGCACGCCGTGGTTGGTCCCATCACCGTACTTCAACCCCCGCCGCCGGCCGGGCCAGTTCACGTCGCTCGTTAGGCACGCCCCCTTTTTACGACCGGTCCACAGCACCCGTCATGAGCGATCACGAGACGGCGGTGGTCTGGTTCCGGAAAGACCTCCGCCTGCACGACAACGAGGCGCTGGTCGAGGCCAGCGAGGCCGACGAACTCGTCCCGCTGTACGTCGTCGACCCGCGGGCGTTCGGCGAGCGTGCGTTCGGCGGCCACGAGTCGTTCGACTTCCGGAAGACCGGGCCCCACCGGGCGCGGTTCCTGCGAGAGAGTCTCGCGGACCTGCGCGCGTCGCTGCGGACGCGGGGGAGCGACCTCGTAATTCGGGAGGGCCATCCGGAGTCGGTGGTGCCGGAGGTCGCCGAGGCGGTCGGCGCCGACCGCGTCCACTTCGCGACGTACCCCACCGTCGAGGAGGTGGAGGTCGAAGAGGCGACGAAGACGGCGCTTCAGGGCGTCGGCGCGACCCCGCAGCGCTACTGGACGCACACGCTGCATCACCTCACAGACCTGCCGACTTCAGCCTACGAGATGCCGGACACGTTCACGCCGTGGCGCAAGGAGGTCGAGCGCGGCGACGAGGTCCGGGAGGCGCTGTCGGTGCCGTCGCTGCCGGCGTTGCCGGAGGTCGAACCCGGCGAAGTGCCGGGCCAGGCCGATTTAGGGCTCGACGACCCACCCGAGGACGACCGCGCCGTGTTACCGTTCCAGGGTGGGGAGACTCGCGGTTTGGAGCGCGTCGAGGAGTACGTCTGGGAACGGGACCACTTGCGGGAGTACAAGGAGACGCGCAACGGGATGCTGGGCGCGGACTACTCCTCGAAGTTCTCGGCGTGGCTGAACCTCGGGTGTCTGTCGCCGCGGCGCGTGTACGAGGAGGTCGAACGGTACGAGGACGAGCGGGTGTCGAACGACTCGACGTACTGGCTGGCTTTCGAGTTGCGCTGGCGGGACTTCTTCCAGTTCCAGTTCGTCAAGCACGGCTCGCAGTTCTTCCAGCCGGGGGGCATCCGCGAGCACGACGTGGACTGGCGACGGGACGAGGAGGCCGAGCGGTACCTCGACCGCTGGGCGCGCGGCGAGACGGGGATTCCGTTCGTCGACGCCAACATGCGCGAACTGAACCGGACGGGCTACGTGAGCAACCGCGGCCGGCAGAACGTCGCCTCCTTCCTGGCGAACAACTGCCGCGTCGACTGGCGGTGGGGCGCGGCGTACTTCGAGACCCAACTGGTCGACTACGACGTCGCCGCGAACTACGGCAACTGGGCGTACAACAGCCAGGTCGGCAACGACTCGCGGGACAAGTACTTCGACGTCGTCGGCCAGGCCCGGCGGTACGACGGCGACGCCGAGTACGTCAAGACCTGGTGTCCGGAACTGGAGCCGTTGCCGCCGGAGTACGCCCACGAACCCTGGAGGATGGATGCCGAGGCGATGGCCGAGTACGGCGTGGAACTGGGCGTCGACTACCCCGAGCCGATGCTGGACCTGGCGGCGTCCTACGAGAAGTTGCGGTGAGACGGGCGCGGGGGTCAGGCCGCGTGCAGCCGGCGGTAACAGACGTACGAGTAGACGGTCCCGGCGAGGGCGGCGACCGCCACCGGCCCCACGAGCAGGTATATCGCCAGCGAGGGGACCACGACGCCGACGAGAGCGACGACGCCGGCCAGTTTGAACAGCGGCGCGACGCGCTCGTGGGTCCGGGTCCACACCCTCTCGTCGCTGAGGGTCCATGGGGTCCGCAGCCCGACGAACCAGTTGCGCTCCGCTCGGGAGAGCAGGTGGCCCGCGAGGTAGTACACGGCGGCCACCGCCGGCGCGACGGCGACCGTCACGTCGAACTCGGTCCCGAGGTTGTACGCCAGCACCAGCCCGTGGACGTACGCCAGCAGCGCAATGGTCCCGACCGCCAGCGCGTCGTAGGCGCCCCGGAACTCGGCGATGTTCTCGCCGAGGGGATCGACCCGCGGAATCGCGGCGAACAGGGCCACCAGTCCCGTGGCCAGCAGCGGCATCGACGCCAGCGCGAGCGGGCGGTCGACGTACCCGTCCGGGTCACCACTCGCGTCGAAGTGAATCGCCATCTCGGCGGGCAGCTCCGGCGCGGCGAGGGCGCTCGCGACCGCCGTCAAGAGTACGATGCCACCGCCGGCAATGTCACGTCGAGAGAGCATATCCGACGGTACGCCAGGCAGGGACTTCAGCGTATCCAGCACCACGATACAGTTCGGGAAGCGACATGAATCCGGGGCTGGCTCACGTCGCCGGCGTTCCGGCGGGTGGCTCTACCGACTCCACGGATCGACCGCTTCCTGGACCGCGTCCCCGAACAGCGTCAGTGCGAGGACGGCGATCGTGAGCGCCAGCGCGGGGATGACGGCGATCCACCACGACGCCTCGAACACCAGTGGGTCGAACGCCCCCATCGGCGGGCCCCCCTGCCCGCCGCCGGTCCCGAAGGCAACGCCACGTCGGACGAGCTGTCCCCAGGAGTACGACTGGTCGCCGCTCAGTCCGACGAACGAAAACAGCGCCTCGATGAGGATGAGCTTCGGAACTGCCGTCGAGACGGTCGTGACGACGGCCGACGAGACGTTCGGGAGGATGTGACGCCGGAGGATGGTGAGGTCGCTCGCGCCCGCGCTTCGCGCCGCGGTCACGTAGCCCTCGCTTTTCTCGCTCACGACGGACGTCCGGACGGTGCGTGCCATCTCTTCCCAGCTGAACAGGCCGAAGATCAAGACGAGGGCGAACAGCGACGGGCCCAGGAAGTAGACGACGAAGAAGTAGATGACGACCGCCGGAATCGCGCTCTGGACGTCGACGTACGTCGAGAGCACGTCGTCGACCTGTCCGCCGTAGTACCCCGACAGGCCCCCGACGGCGACCGCGATTGGCGCCATGATGGCGAGCGTGACGACGGCGAACTGGACGGCGGTGCGAGCCCCGTAGATAGTCCACTCGAGGACGCTCTCTCCGGCGCGGGTCGTGCCCAGGGGGTGCTTCCAGGTCCCGTGGCAGTGCCCGCCGACGACGGGCCCCTCGCAGACGGGAACGACGGTGCTGCTGACGCTGGTGTACACCGGGGGCTGGCGGGACACCTGCAACGACACCTCGGGCGTCCCCATGAGCACGGGACCGAAGACGCCGAGGAGGCCGACGATACTGACGACGGCCAGCGAGACGAGCGAGATGGCGTCTTTCGGGTAGTTCGCCCAGAACCGCCGGAGCACCCCCACGTCGAGGATGACTGGGACGACGACGAAGGCGACGATGCCGACGGTAGCGAACAGCGTGAGCCAGTCCATGAGGGAGACGTCCCACCCGCCGACGGTCGAAAATCCGGTCGCCAGCGTGGTGTCGTAGACGTAGAACGACACGACCGCCAGCAGACCGAGCGCGAACGCGACGAGCCGCGGCGCGTTTCGAACTCTCGAGAGCACCCCGGAGGGGCTGCCCGCCTCAGCATCAAGGTCGATATCCGCGAACGACGAAGCCTCCACATCTGGTTCCGAGTTCCCCGGTGGCGACATTTGAACGCTACCGCGTGGTAGCCGACGGGATATAACTGTACCAGTAGCTCAGAAAACTACTTTAGCCACCGTGAAGGCTTTCATTCCTGTCAACGACGCAGGGGTCGATGGAAGGTCTCTGGGACTCGCACTCGGGATGGTGTGGTGGTGAACGGCGATGAGTCGCGTCGATGTCGCGATCGCGGTCGGGAAGCGACTCGGGTTCGCGGTGCTCGTCCTGTGGTTCGTCCTGTCGCTCCTGTTCGGCGCGCTCGTGTTCACGCCGAACCCGCCCCAAGCGTTCGGGCAGGACCCCCCGGAGCCCGAGGCAGGGTCACCGCGAGACGGTGGCACACCGCTGGTCGAACGGTACACGAACTTCATGGAGCGGTACGTCACGCTCGACTGGGGGGCCGAATTCTCCCGTGGCATCTCCGGTGAGCCGACGAGGACACCCTACGAGAACGTCGTGGTGAACAGACTCGCCATCACGACGGTGATGCTGCTCCCGGCGATCGTCCTCACGACCCTCGTCGGCGTCGTCGCAGGGTTGTACGTGGGCCTCAACCCCGGATCGATGCCGGACCGCATCGTCCGCATGGTCTCGTACCTGGGCTTCGCGATCCCCGGGTTCTTCCTGGGCATCGTGATCACCTACTACGGCATCTTCGACTTCGGGTGGCGGAACGTGTGGTACGATACGAATCGGAGCCTCTGGACGGTGTACAACGTCAGGCGACTGGCGTTGCCGTCGGCGGTGATGGCCGTCGGCATCCTCGGGGTGCAGCTCCGCCAGGTGCGCTCGGAGGCGTCGAGCCTCCGCAGCGAAGAGTTCGTCAAGCTGGTGCGGGCGAAGGGCGGGGGCTTCCGGACCGTCGGCCGGCATGTGTTCCGCGTGTCGGTGCTGCCGGTCCTGTCGCTGTTCCTCTCGGAGCTGCTCGGACTGCTGTTGCTGGGAGTCATCGCCGTGGAACTGGTGTTCAACGTCCCCGGGTACGGAACGATGCTGCTGGAGGCCGCGCTGGGCAAGGACACCGACCCCATCATGGCGGTGACGATCGTCACCGTCGGGGTCGGCCTCGGCGGTCGACTGCTCGAGGACGCCCTCCAGCACGTCCTCGACCCCCGTTCGAACGACGCGAACGGCGACTGAGACGCGGCGTTCTCACCGCCCCCGGACGCACGTCGCCTCTCCCGTGCCGAAACGAACATCTCTCGGGCGAAACGGTGGCGCCCGTGGGCGAGCGTGTCGAGGGAGACTGAACGTCGAGCGTGGCACCTTTGTGCCGGGCCACGCCACCTCCTCGCATGGAACACGTCGCCATCGAGGACGTGGATATCGAACTGAACCCCATGAAGGTCCACAGCGTCCGCAAGCCCGTCTCCCGGGCGTTGGGCACGACCGACTTCGCGATGAACTACTTCGAACTCGAACCCGGCGAGTCGTTCTCGGGGGGGCTGCACCGCCACAACGACCAGGAGGAGGTGTTCTACGTCCAGGAGGGCGTCGCCACCTTCGAGGTGGGCGTCGAGCGGGAACGGCAGGAGGTCGCCGCCGGCGAACTGATCCGGTTCCCGCCCGGCGAGTTCCAGAAGGGGCTCAACGACGGCGACGAACGCGTCGTCGGGTGGGCGCTGGGCGCCCCCGGCGCGACCCACGACTGGGACGAACTCCAGTCGCGGGTGTACTGCCCGGAGTGCGAGGACGAGACGACCCACGACACCGACCTCGTGGATGGCCGGTTCGAACTGACCTGCACCGACTGCGGGACAACACAGGGCTGACCTACGGACTCAGCCGCCGCAGCTCCGTCTGCGGGTCGACGACGAACTCGTGGCCGTCCTCCGTGATCCGAACCATCTCCTCCTGACCGAGATAGCCCCACTCCGTCTCGACGCCCAGCTCCATGGTGTACACTTCGTCGACGGCCACCTCTCGGTTCGGCAGGTCGCCGTAGCGATCCCACTCGGGACCGAGCAGCGTCCCGCCGTCGTGGGCGTTGCGGCCCACCTGGTGGCCGAAGGCGTGCTGGAAGGCGGGCCAGCCACGGTCGGTCAGTTCCGCGCGAGCCGCGGCGTCGACGGCGTGACCGACTGCCCCCGGTTCCAGGACCGCCGCGCCGGCGTCGATGGCCGCGCGGACGTCCTCGTAGGCCGCTTGCAGGCCGTCGGGAATCCCCTCGCCGTCCTCTCGCGGGCGGTAGTACAGGCGCTGGATGTCCGCCGCGTACTCCTCGACGGTGACGCCGAAGTCGACGTGCAACACCTCGCCGGGCGGGACGGTGCGCTCGCCCGGCAGCGTGTGGCCGACCGGCGCGGCCCCGCCGGCGTGGACCGTCGGGCAGTAGTCCCACGACCACGCCGACCCGTAGTCGGCCTCGCGCATCCGCTCGTGGAGGAACTCGCTGAACTCCGTCTCGGTCGTCTCTGGCGTCCAGGCGTCGACCGCTTCGGCGAGCAACCGCTCGGTCTCCGCGGCGGCAGTCTCGATGCGCCCGTACTCCGTCTCGGACTTCCGGCCGCGGACGCGGGCGACGACGTCCTCGGCGCTGACGAAGGCGTCTTCGTAGCCGGTGCCGTCGAGCAGCTCCTGCAGGCGACGGTACATCCCGTGGGTCAGGCCGTCCGCGACGGTGTCGTCCTCGGAGACGTTGACGGCGATCGCGTCGGGGTCGATCTCGTCGACAGTCTCGACCAGATCGCTCTCGATGGACTCGTCGTACGGGCGCACGTCGTGGACGCCGAGCGCCTCGGCGTTGGGGGCGTCGTGGCGCCCGAGGATCGCGACCGAACGCTCCGGCGTGACGATCACGGCGGTCGGCCAGACCACGTCGAACCCCAGCAGGAACGGTAGGCAAGGCTCGGCGATTTCGGTCGTCTCGCGGGCGAACGTCAGCCAGCAGTCCGCCTCGTTCTCCTCGACCGCGGCGCGTGCCTCCGCGACCTTCTCGGCGATCAGCGTATCCTCGTCCATAGTACGGCCCGCGGCTGGCATCGGTAAATGTCTTGGCACCACCCGTCGTGTCACCGTCGTGTCCCTCTTCGGCCTCCAGATATCGTTGGTTGTGTTGCTGCCGGAGGCGCCGATGTGTGCCACGTTCGGAATCGTGGCTGAAGCGTTCGTGTTGCAGATGGTATGGTCCGGATCGTATCCCGACCGAAACCCCAATCGGTCCCGCTGGCTCGCGTGTGGCGAACGCCGCTGAGCTCACCCTCAACCGTCGAACGATAGGTTCGATCTCACTCGCGTCGACGAAAGTGCCGACGTATTTTGCTATCAAGATGTGGCGACATCCTGCACTAAAGTTGTTATCTGATTCTCTTCCATACAGCAACTTTATTATAATAGGGCCCAAAATTAATAACCTGGATATGGCACACATCCACCTCGGAGAAGGCTCGTTTCCACTGTGGGCGCTAGTCCTCTGGACGCTGCTCGGCGTCGGACTGATCGGCGTCGTCGTCTACCGCGTCCGGAAAGGCGGTATCGAGACACACCAGATCGCGCTGGCGGGCATCGGTGCGGCCGCGAGTTTCGCCATCTTCCAGCTGAACATCCCGGTGTGGGGCGGCATCCACATGAATCTCACCGGCCTCGTGGGAATCCTCGCCGGGCCGCTGCTCGGGGCGCTCATTGCGCTGGTCGTGAACATCTTCTCGGCGGCGCTCGGCCACGGCGCTGTCGGCCTCATCGGTGCGAACACGCTGGTCAACGCGAGCGAAGCTATCGTCGCCTACTACGCGTTCAACACGCTGCTGGGGCTGGACTGGGACGGCTTCCCCGCCAGCACGAGCGCCGCGACGCTCGGGCTTTCGGCAGGCGCATTCCTGATGGGGGCGATCATCGTCGTCAGCGGCGTGAACGGGAGCGCTCTCCCGCGCGGTGACCTGGCCATCGCGGTCGGCGGCCTCGTGGGACTCAACCTCGGCGTCGCCGTCCTCGAGGGACTCCTGACGGGGTTCGTCGTCCAGTTCCTCGCCTCCGTTCGCCCCGACCTCGTCGGCCTCGCCGACCGCGAGACCCCCGACGAGACGACGGGGGTGACTGCCTGATGCAGCGCTGGAAGCAGTACGGTAGCCTGGCTGGTCTCTTTACTGCCTTCCTCGCCGCCGGGTACTGGGGATTCACCGCGACCGGCGGTGCCCTGCCGTGGGCCAAACGCTCCGCGAAAGCCCTCCAGCGCGGCACGAAAGACGGCGGCGGCGCACTCGTCGACGTCAGCCGCGGCATCGTGGTCGCCGGTCCCATCCGGAAGGGTGGGCTGGTGCTCGAATTCGGGGGGCTCGTCGCCCTGCTGGTCGTGATCGGAATCGGACTGTACGTCTACGTCGACCGCTACGGCGGCTTCGAGGACGGAGAACGTCCGGCGCGATAACCGTGACGACACTCTCGAATCACGTCCCCGACCCGCGGCTCATCACGGCGTTCGCCGAGCGACGAGACGGGCCGTTGCACCGCGTTAACCCCTGGACGAAGGTCGGTATCGTCGGCGCACTCGTCCTCGGGGTTACAGTGTTCGACCGACTCGCGCTGCTGGCCGGACTGTACGGGGTGGTCCTCATCGTCTACGGTCTCGCGGGACTGCCGTATCGACGGTTAGCCGGCTGGTACACGCTCCCGCTGCTGTTCATCGTCTCCGTGGCCGGACCGCTGGCGTTTTTCGAACCAGGCGTGCCAATCGGTGGTGCGCTCTCGACGCCGCTCGGTGAACTTTCTGTCACATGGGCGGGGCTTGTCCTCTTCGGGGAGCTCAGCTGTCGATCACTTACGGTCGTCACGTTCACGCTGGCAGCGTCGATGACGACCAAATACACCGACGTGGCCTATATCCTCGGCCGGTTGCTCCCACGGCCGATCGACCAGATCGCGCTGCTCACCTACCGGTTCACGTTCGTCATGCTCGAGACGCTCGAGGACCTGGTGAAAGCCGCGCTCTCCCGCGGCGCGAACCTCTCGGAGTTCTGGTCGAACAAACGACTGTACGCCAGAATCCTCGGTATAACGTTTTTGACGGCCGTCGAGCAGTCCGAACGGCTCGTCAAATCCATGGAAGCCCGCGGGTACAACGGCGACATCACGCTGTACGGCGACGTGCCACGGCCACCGCTGCTCGAACTGGTCGTCGTGGTCGGCACCTACGTCACCGTCGTCGGGTACGCAGCGGTTGCAGTCTACGGGGTGGGCCTGTGAGTCGAACAGACTCGTCGCTGATCGAGCTCCAGTGTGAGGCCCACACCTACCCCGACGGCACGGTTGGGATGCACGACGTCGAGTTCTCGGTGTATCCCGACGAAGTCGTCGTACTGGTCGGAGGCAACGGCGCTGGGAAGTCGACGCTCCTCGAACACCTGAACGCAACGCTGCTGCCCGACGACGGTGACCTCGTTGTCGACGGCACGCGGATCACCGAAGATAACAAGGCACACGCACGGACGGAAGTCGGGTTCGTCTTTCAGGATGCCGAGACGCAACTCGTCGCGCCTACTGTGCTGGACGACGTACTGTTCGGGCTCCAGAACGACGGCGTCAGCGGCGACGAAGCGAAGCGGCGCGCTCGCGACGCGCTCGCGACAGTCGACGCGAGCCACCTCGAAGACCGGATTCCTCACTACCTGAGTGGCGGCGAGAAACGCCTCGTCGGCCTCGCCGGCGTGCTGGTTCTCGATCCGAGCGTGGTCGTTCTGGACGAACCTCTCGCGGGGCTCGATCCCGAACGGTCCCAACTGGTCGCCGACAGAATCCAGCAGATCAACGAAGACGGTATCAGCGTCGTCCTCTCGACGCACGACCTCGAATTCGCCGCGGAGGTCGCCGACCGTGTCTGCGTGATGGCCGACGGCAACGTCGTCGGGAGCGGGACACCCCGAGCGGTGTTCTACGACGACGCGCTGCTGGACGACGCGAACCTCCACCCCCCGAACGCGGTTCGTGTGGCACGCGATGCGGGGCTGGAGACGACCACACGGCCGGTGACTGAAGCGGACCTCGTGTCGCTGCTCACGGACGCCACCGACCTAAACCCCGTACAGACGGCGTCGCCCGATGGCAGGGGACACGACTGAGAACCTGGCACGGTCTCTCGCGTCGCTTCCTCACCGGATCGAGCGCCGGAGTGCCGCCCACGGCGGTCTCGTTGAGCAAAAGTCCCGAGTGAACTGCAGTCCGCGAGGGTTCCGAACCACTCCGACGACCGCCGCAAGCGAGAAGTCCATCCCCGTCGAACGCCGCCTCATGACCGGACGCACCCACCTCGCGAGCGTCGACGAGGTGCCAGAGCGCGGCTCGCTGCTGTTCGCCGTCGAGGACCCCCATGGCAACGCCGACGAGATCATCGTGGTCCCCTGCGAGGACGACCCCGGCGTCGCCGCGTGGGTCAACCGCTGCACCCACGAGGCCCAGCGGCTGGACGTCGGCCGCGGGGCGGCGATGCGCGACGGTGGCATCATCTGCCCGAAGCACGGCTCGATCTTCGACGCCTGCGCCGGGGACTGTGACAACGGCGACGCCGCCGGCACCACGCTCCCCGAAGTCGACATCGCCGTCGAACTCGGGGAGGTGTACCTCACGGACGACGACTACGAACTGCTGGCGGAGGACGGCGACGACGACGAGGGCCCGTCCTCCACCTCGCACCTCTCGCTGTGAGGCCGGCGGCGACAGCGCCGGCGTGGCGACGCCTACAAGTTGCCGGCCGGCGACCGCCCTGACATGGACGACCTGGTCGAGACTGCCCGGCTGGCGGCGGAGCGCGCGTACGCCCCCTACTCCGAGTACGGCGTCGGCGCCGCCATCGAGACCGCCGACGGAACGGTGTACGAGGGGTGCAACATCGAGAACGCCAACTACTCCAACAGTCTCCACGCCGAGGAGGTGGCGCTGGGGGCGGCCGTCCGCGACGGCCACCGCGAGTTCGCCAGACTGGCAGTCACGTCGACCGAACGCGACGGCGTCACCCCCTGCGGGATGTGTCGCCAGTCGCTGGCGGAGTTCTGCGAGGAGTCGCTGGTCGTGATCTGTGACCGCGGCGAGGAGTCGCCGGCGGAGTACACCCTCGGCGAACTGCTGCCGGCGGCCATCGACAACGAGACGCTGGACGTCGACCGTTCGGCGTGGGACTGACCGGAGCGGATAACCGTTCGACGACCGGTCGACCGAACGCGGTCCGTGGTTTGAAGTTCTCGGCCAACCCCCGGACTCGCATGGAGCTCGACGACACCGACCGGGAGATTCTGCGAATCCTTCAGGAGGACGCCCGCACCCCGTTCAGCGAGATTGCCCGCCGAATCGACATGTCCAGCGCCACCGTCCACGACCGGGTCAACCGGATGAAAGAGGCCGGCGTGATCACCGGCTACCACGCCAGCGTCGACCCTAAGGCCCTCGGGTACGGCATCTCGGCGCTGGTCGGCCTCCGCGTGAAACAGGGCCGCGAGCAGGACACGCTGGACCGACTGGCCGACATCGACGGCGTCCAGCAACTCCACCTCACCACCGGCGAGTGGGACGTCGTCGCCCGCGTGTTCGCCGAGAACGCCGACGCCCTCCGGGACCTGATGTTCGAGCGCATCACGCAGATGGACGGGTTCGACCGCTCACAGACGATGGTCATCCTCGGGACGCCTCTGGAAGACGAGCAACTGCCGGTGTAACCGCACCGAGAGTTCAGCTGACCGACACACTTTTCGTTCGCGGGTGCGGTTCTCCGGACAGATGGGATCACGCCGGATTCGCGACGGTAACGGCGACCGAGCGCAGAGCGAAGTGGTCGGGAACCTGCTGCTCGTCGCCATCGTCATCGTCGCCGGGGCGAGCGCAGCGCTGTTCGCGCTCGATCTCGTCGACCTCGGGGGACCATCCGGAGAGCTGGTCGTCGAGACCAGGGAGACGGACGCGGGCGTCGTGGTCGAACCGCAGGCGGTCGGTCAGGAGGCGGAGATACGCGTCGGGGGGACTCGGGTCGGACGGATCACGCCCGACGACACCGGTGAGGACATCTTCGTTCCCGCAGGCCCAGGCGAACGCGTGACAGTAGTCGCCGCCGAGGACGGGCGATCGGTGCTGTTCGCCGAGACGATCTCGAAGGGTGACGCCGGCGACTTCGTCGCGTACTACACGTTCTCCGCCGGAAGCGGCGACACGTTGGTCGACCGATCCGCGAGCGGGAACGACGGGTCTCTGAACGGGGACCCCACCTGGGTCAACGACAGCGAGGGGACTGCGCTCGCGTTCGACGGCGACGACGACCATGTGTTCGTCGACGACCTCACGGCCGCCGGCACGACGAACGTCACCGAGTTCACCGTCGCAGCGAAGTACCGAATCACCGGTGGCGGTTCGAACTCCAACGATGTCCAGCAGATAGTCGAGCACGCCACCCCGCGTCCGGGAAGCAGCTTCGAGTGGTTCCTGGAGGCGCCGAGCTACTCTCCGGGAGACCCACACGACATGCGCTACACAATCGGGTTCGGAACGCCCTACGAGTCGTCGGTCGACGCGTCGGGTCTCGCCGAAGACGAGACGCACGTCGTGGTCGGCACGTACGACGGGTCGTCGATGCGGTTGTACGTCGACGGGACCCCCATCGGTGAGCGCTCCCTCGGTGAAGACGTCGAGATGGGCGACCTCGTCGTCGGCGCCGACTCCGACCGGAGCTCACAGCACATCGAGGGGCGTATCTACGAACTCCGGCTGTACTACACCGGCATGAGCGACGCCGAAGTCGGGTCGTTGACCGCCGCCGTCTCGGACGCCAGCGCGGGGGCCCCGGCACTCGCGACCGGCGGCGCTGGGACCGACTCAGAGTCGTCCGGATCGCCACCGACGGACCCCGTCGGCGCCCTCGCACTCGTCGCCCCCGGACTGTTCGCGGGCCGACGCCGCAGCTGAGAGGTCGTGTCTCGGTGCGAGTTACCGTGCCGCACGTAGGGAGTGCGCCGACCCGGATTTGAACCGGAGCCAGACGGTCGCCCTCGCTCCGCTCGGGCGCTGCGACTGGCAGGGTTCAAATCCCTCGAAGTTGCATTTGTGACTCACGGATTGTTCGCCACAAAATGCGCCGACCGGGATTTGAACCCGGGCCATGAGCTTGGAAGGCTCAGGTCCTACCACTAGACCATCGGCGCGCTTCGTCGCTTCGCTCCTCGCGCCCCGTGGATCGCGACCGTCGGTCGCTCACCATCGGCGCTCTTTCGCTTCGCTCGGTCACACCGGGGCTCGTACCTGCAGGGTGCTCACCATCGGCGCTCGTCCGCGCGGCCGCGCACCGCCGTCGACGCTCCATGGGCGTCGCCCACCACACGGACGACGAGCGCCCGGAGGTACCTGCTCCCCGGATAAGGACTTTTCGAACGTCGGTCGGACTCGGATCAGAGTTTCCCCACCAACGTGGCGACGACGACGACCAACCACAACAGGGCGCCGACGGTCACGAGCGCGTTGAGTCTGTGCTCGCGAGTCGCGCGCTTTGCGGCTCCGCCGGCGATCAGTCCGAGCGCGACGAACAGGTACGCTCGCTGGACGAGCACCTCGACCGGGAGCGAGGTGACGCCGAGGAACCCGTAGTCCAGCCAGATGGCCACCGCGAACGCCCCGCTGGCGACGACGGCGGCGTCCATCCGACGTTCGATGCCCCTCGCGACCAGGTAGACCGACAGCGGGAGGCCCAGCGCGAGCACCGGGTACAGCAGCGCCGCGATGGCGTGCATCGAGAGCAGCCCCGACCGTTCGAGCGCGATGCCGGCCATCCGGACCCCGAGCACGACTCCGACGACGGTCAGCACCGTCGCAAGGTGACGCTTGTCGGCGCGCTCGGCGACCGTCGCCAGCCGCTCGCGGTCGGTGTCGGTCAACGTCGTCGCCGCCCGCTCTCGCAGCGAGCGCAGGCGACCGCGGGTGCCGGTGAGCACACCCGCGAGACCGACGAGCAGGGCGCTCACGAGGTCGACGACAGTCGCCCAGCCATCGGCGTCGGAGTTGTTGCCGTTGTCGAGGAACACGCGACGCACGTCGGTGCGTTTGTCGACGGATGGCAGGGCCATCAGGTCGCGTTCGAGGTGGGTCTGGGCCTCCTGGGACCCGGCGACGCGGTGGCGCAGCGTGAACCAGTCGAAGTGTTCGCTGTGGGTCTGCATCGCGACCCACCGCTCGTCCGGGTCCGGGCTCTCGTACATCCGGATGTGGTACCGCGAGCCGTAGTAGGTGCCGTCGTGCAGCTGGTCGGTCTCGGTCACCCAGCGACCGGACTCGTTCGGCCCGGGGTCGACGTAGGCGTACCGCGTTGCACCGCTCGTGGTTCCCCACCCGACGGCCGTCGCGGCGTCGAACCGCTGGCGTGGCTGTGAAGTCGTGTTGGGCGTCGCGGTGCCGTTCGCGTCGACGGTGGCGTTCGTCGCGTTCGTCGCGTTGGCAGCGGCGGTGTTGCCGCCGACCAGCGCGTAGGTGTCCGGGCCCGCCGCCAGGGTCTCGTTGTCCGTCACCTGCCAGGCCGTGTCGTCGGACTCCACGAGTGCGTGCGGCACCTGATCGCTGTCGCCAATCACGACGACGTTGATCGGACTGCGCTTCGAAAACCCTCGACGGGGGCTGAGGTAGGGCCAGAAACCACTGTCGCCACCGGTCGGGCGGACCATCTCCGCCTGGCGCTTCTCGCTGGGGGCGCCGCTGTCACCGCCGGCGTCGCCCGTGAAGCCGTCGCTGGTCGGCGAGGTGAGAACTGAGGTGCCACCGAAGAACAGCACCGCCATGGTGAGCAGGACGGCCACGATGAGGGCGGTTCGACGCATCGCCACTCGGTAGGGTGGCCGACAACTAATGCTTGCCCCGTCGCTCAGTCGTCACCAGCGCGGTGGGCGCGGGCCCGCTCCTGGAGGTTCTCGGAGATTCCCGGAACGGCCTCGGGGTCGACGGCGCCCTCGGCCTCCAACTGCTCGACGGACTTCGGGAACTCCCGGAGGCCGTAGTGGACGTCGATGCCGGCCTTCGCCCCCTGGCCCATCGCGACCGGAATCTGGTTGTGGCCGGGGACGACGTCACCGACGGCGTACACCCCGTCGGCGGAGGTGTTGCCGTGGTCGTCGACGGCGACGGTGCCGTCGTCGTTCAGCTCACAGCCCAGCGCCTCCGCGAGATCGGTGTTGTAGTTCGAGCCGTACATCGCGAACCCGCCACGGTACTCCCGGCGGGTCCCGTCCTCGAAGACGAGCGCCTCCAGCCAGCCGTCGTCGCCGTTCTCGACGCTCGCGACGTCCGCCTCGACCACGTCGACGGGGTGGGCGTCCAGTTGGAGGGCGGTGTCGTCGCTCCAGGTCGGCGTCTCGCCGCGGGTCAGGAGGTCCACGTCGTCGGTGAAGTTCAGCATGATCATCGCCACCTTCGCGGCGGACTCGCCGTGGCCCATCACGTACACCGACTCGTCGACGAACATGTAGGCGTCACAGTGCAGGCAGTAGTGCAGCCCGCGACCGGTGCGGGGCAGCGGCGGGTCGGCGCGGGCGTCGGAGAACCCCGTCGCCAGCACCACGCGGTCGGCAAGCAGCGTCGCGCCGTCGGCCGTCTCCAGGCGGAACCGCCCGTCGTCGCGGCGGTTGGCGCTCGTGACGAAGTCCCGCCGGGTGTCGGTGCCGTACTCCCCGAGCTGGTCCCAGGCGGTGGCAAGGAACTCGTTGCCCGAGACGTCCTCCGTGATGCCGATGACGTTGTGCGTGTCCTGCATCATCGCCGCGCGACCGCCGCCACGGTCGACGATGGCGGTGTCGTGGCCCAGTCGCGTGGTGTACAGCGCAGCGGTCAGCCCGGCGGGCCCACCGCCGACGACGACGACCTCGTACGTCTCGTCTCCGTCACTCTCGCTCATGCTATCGTCTACTGGGGACCACGCCGTCTTGAACGCTCTGCCCGTGTGCGAGCGCCGCGCCAACCACCGACGCTCCGAAACTCACGCACCTCGAACCACGGCGTAGCAGTTGCCGCTCGACACGAACACGCGCTCGACGATCAGCCCCGACCGTTCGAGGTCCGCATCGAACTCCGCGCGGTCGTAGACGTGGTAGAACCGCGGCACCGTCTCGCCGCTGGGGAGCGTCCACTCGACGGTGGCGTCGTGGGCTTCCTCGCGGTCGAAGCGGTCGGCGGCGACGCTCCAGGCGCTGACCACCGCCGCACCGCCCGGCGCGAGGGTGCGAGCGAGTTCGTCGAGGCTCCCGACGCGTGTCTCGCGGGTGGGCAGGTGGTGCAGCGTGGCGACGTACACGGCGAGGTCGACGGTGTCTGCCGACAGCGGCAGGGCCGCGCCGTCGCCCTGGAGGAGTGCGATGCGATCGGCGTAGCCGCGCTCGCGGGCCCGCTCGGTGGCCATCTTGAGGAGCGACCGGCTCACGTCGACGCCGATTGCGCGGTCGGTCCGCTCGGCCAGTAGTTCGAGGTGGCGGCCGTTCGCACAGCCGACGTCCAGACCGACCGCCCCGACGCGGCCGTCCAGAAACGACTCTACCTCGGGCCAGGCGTGGCGGCGCGTGCTGGCGAAGTGTTCGGCGATGCGGTCGTAGGTCCGGCGGACCCCGTCGACGCTCGCCTCGGCCCCGTCATCGTACACGGCCGAGAGTGGGGCCGGTGCGGTGGTAAGCCTGTCCGTTCAGATCATCAGCAGGAACAGGCCGTAGGCCATCGCGATCATCACCGCAGCGTGTTTGGCCCCCTCGCGGACGTCACCGCTGGACAGTTGCCCGGCGACGAACCCGGAGACACAGCCCTGGATCACCGCCGTGTGGAAGAAGATCAGCTTGTACGCCTGCTCGTCGATGCCGCCGACGTTGCCGACACCGCCGATGGAGGGCACCTGGCTGGCGCCCCCGCTCCCGTCGGTGGCGTTCGGCACCACGCTGTCGGCGGGCAGGTTGGGGATGAGCACGGTGCTCAACACGACGATGATGAACAGGAAGACGAAAAAGGAGATGTACACGACGACCATGTAGGTCAGCATCTCCCCGCGACGGTCGCGCTTGAGCCGGCGGTCGGCCTTCGCCTGGTCGGCGGCGATCCGCAGGACAGTCGCGAGGTCGCCGCTGGCGCTCATCGCGTTGGTGATCAACGTAACCACGCGAGAGACGGTCCGAGTCCGCACGCGCCGCTCGAAGCGATGGAGCGCCGTCTCCAGATCTGCTCCCCACTGGACATCCGCCCAGATGCGATCCAGTTCTCGGTTCAGTGCCCCGAGGTCGCTGTTTCGCACGCGGTCGAAGCTGCCCACCAGCGTCATGCCGGCCTCGTTGACGCTGGCGAGTCGGTCGAGCAGGTCCGGGACCGCCGCCTCGATGGCCTCGATGCGGCGCTTGTGAATCTCGTAGGCGATCGCGAACGTGCCGATCAGGAACAGCCCCGACTGGATCAGCAGGTCGTCGACCGTCCCCGGCGCGAAGCCGCTGGTCTCGATGGCGAGGTACCCGCGGACGACGGTCAGGACCAGCACGATCGGGACCGTCACCCACAGCAGCGTCTCGGGCCTGTCGACGATGGTCCGGATCGGCGACCCGACGGTGTTCCTGAGCCACCTGATCCGACGGTACGCGGCGAGTCGCTGGACGTTCGCGGAGTTCTCCTCGAATCCGCCGTCTGCGGCGGCGTTCGGCGGGCGCTGGCGTGGGATCGACTCCATCGGCGCTCGCTCGCGCTCGAAGTCCGGCAGACGCTCCTGGCGGGACAGCCCGCTGGTGGTCTGGTTCAGGTAGATGATGAACCCGATGTTGCCGAGCGGGAGGATCAGGTACACGAGCACCTGCAGCGGTTGGAGCGTCTGCCCGATCGCGATGCCCATGACGACGAGCATGCTGATCAGGAACAGCGGGCCGGCGACGAACAGCGTCACGTACCCCTCCGCCAGCGTGGCGAGCTTCTCGAGGAGTTGCTCCTGTTGGGCCTCTGCCTCTTCCTGAAACTCGTCGTACTGGCGGCGCAGGAACTCCGACAGGGACCGGCCGCTCTGGAGGACACTCGAGAGGTTCGAAGAGAACTCCTTGAAGTTCGCCGACGGCGACCGCCTGGACATCGTCTTGATGGCGGTGATCAGGTCCATCCCGAACATGTCCATGTTCCGCACCGCGACCTCGACCTCCGCCGCGGACTCGCCGTACACCCGCTTGTTGTCCGCGAGGATGCGCATCACCTCGGGGAACGCCATCCCCGAGCGCGACAGGGCGTACACGAAGGCGACCGACCGCGGCAGCGTCGCATCGATCCGGCGCTGGCGGTCGCTGGCGACGGTCTCGGGGTACCACCAGCGGAACCAGTAGGTGGCGAACCCTGCCGCCGCTCCCAGCGTGAGACTCGTCGTGACGACCAGTCCGAACAGCTCGACCACGTCCAAGCTGGGCACGCCGACGAACTCCGCGAGGAACGCCAACTGGGTCGGCACCGTCTCCCGGATGACGTCCGGTGGGATGGCGAGGATGACGAGAAGCAGCCAGATCACGTACATCCCGAGGATGCCGGCGATGAGCGCAGACAGCGTCGCGTACAGCACCGTCTTTGCGGCGTACTGGCGAAACGTCGTCGAGACGTGAGCCGCCCGCAGACGCGCTCGGCGGACGGACTTGTGCCGTTCGACCCGCTCGACGTATCCGCCAAACAGCGCCAGGGCGAACCGCGAGACGACCCGGTTGACACCCGTGCTCACCGGCGCCAGCAGCATCGGCAGCGACAGCAGCAGCGCCAACACCAGCGGCAGGAAGTTCAGCGAGACCATCAGTCCGTCTCGACGATGCCGACCGCGCCATCGTCGTCGATGCCTCCGGCGGCCTCGATGCGTTCCATGACCTCCTGCTTGTGAGCGTAGTACTCGTTGACCATCGCGGTGAACCGTCGGTAGTCGGTGACCTCGTTGTCCCAGAGATACTGGAGGAACCGTCGGCGGTCACGCATCTCTTCGAGCAGTTCCGACTGGCTCCAGCCGTTGTCGTCGCGAATCTCGTCGAGCACCTCGCTGCCCGAGGAGACGAACTCGTCGCCGTCCTGCTCCCAGGTGAACGAGGTGGAGTAGTCCAGTTCCCCGGTCCGCTGGTCGATGCCCTCGATCTCGGCGACGGTCTTGTTGCGGCGGACCCGTTCGCCGTTCAGCCGCGTCAGCACCTGCACGCAGAGGATGTCGAGACTCTGGACCATCGACCGCGGGACGTTGATCGGTTCGTTCTCGAGGCGGTTGATCACCGTCCGCACGCTGTCGGCGTGCATCGTCGAGTAGGTGGTGTGCCCGGTGTTCATCGCCTGGAACAGCGTGATTGCCTCGTCGCCGCGCACCTCGCCGACGATGATGTACTCGGGGCGGTGGCGCAGCGCCGACCGCAGCAGGTCGTACATCGTCACGTCGCTGCCCTCGTGGAGTCGCTCGCGGGTGACCGACGAGAGCCAGTTGTCGTGGTACAGCGACAGTTCGCGGGTGTCCTCGATGGACAGGACCTTCGACCGCGGCGGGAGGAACATCGACACCGCGTTCATCGAGGTGGTCTTGCCCGACGCCGTGCCGCCGGCGAAGATGAGCGACTTGTTGTTCTCGATGGCCAGCCAGAGGTACGCCATCTGGCCGGCGTCGAACGTGCCGTACTCCAGGAGGTCGATCGGGGTGAACGGTTCGTCGGAGTACTTGCGGATGGTGAACGCAGACCCGCGGGGAGTGACTTCCCGCCCGAGTGCCAGTTCCGCGCGAGACCCGTCCGGCAGCGTCGCCTCGACCATCGGATCGCCGATGGAGATGTGCCGTCCGGAGTGCTGGGCGAGTCGCACCACGAAGTCGTCGAGTTCGCCCTCTGCGAAGGAGACGTTCGTCTCGACGTCGGTGTACTCGTCGTGGTAGACGAAGATGGGGAGCTCGTAGCCGTCACAGGAGATGTCCTCGACGTGCGGATCGCTCATGATCGGGTCGAGCTTGCCGTACCCCTGAAACTCTCGGTAGAGGTAGTAGTACAGCCGGTAGAACGTCTCCATCTCGATCTCGACGCCGTACCGTTCGAGGTGTTCGTGCGTCGAGTCCAGCAGGACCTGGGCCATCTCGTCGACGGCGACGTCCTGGCGGTACACGAGTGGGTCGCGAACGTCCTCGAACAGCGTCTCGAGCAACCGATACTCCTCGTCGCTGAGTTTCGGCTCGACGGTGTGGTAGAGGTGCTTGTTCTCCTCGGGGTCGTAGTTGATGACGACGAACGAGTACGGTGCGTTCACCCAGTAGCGGTCGACCTCCCGGAGTTCGGGGCGCAGCTGGTACTCGACCAGTCTGCCGTGTCGGCCGGGGGCGTAGTTCGTCACGTCGATGGTCGACCCCTGAAGCATCTCGTAGGTGCGCTCGATGCCTCGGCGGATCGCCGACAGCGTGGATTCCTCGCCGTCGGCCGCGCCGTACTCGACGGCCCCGGAGCGTTCGCTGACGGTGTCGTCTCTGGCCGGCGCCGACGTGTGGCCGCGGTCGGGTTCTCCTGACATAAGGGCCCACCAGCAGGTGGATTTCGAGGAGGTTGGCCCCCGCCGAACTTAAATTGGCTGGCCGGTCGACCGGCGACGGGACCGTATCAACGGTCGACTTCGCCCATGATGGTGTCGAGACTGCCCAGCGTCGCGATGAGGTCGGCGATGTAGCCGCCCTCGGTCATCTCCGGGAGCGCCTGGAGGTTCGAGAACGAGGGGCCGCGAATCTTGAACCGCGCTGGCTTGTCGGTGCCGTCGGCGCGGATGTAGATGCCGAGTTCGCCCTTCGCACCCTCGACGGACCGGTACACTTC
>ENA-ORCS01000150-ORCS01000150.1-marine-metagenome-genome-assembly--contig:-NODE-150-length-74785-cov-7.829188_pt1 | contig 74785 bp, 74 predicted proteins | sample MGYA00237781_ERZ508513 | MGnify/ENA primary metagenome ERZ508513 (study PRJEB26184, sample SAMN06268793) | marine metagenome | isolation source: Eden Landing Ponds, San Francisco, CA, USA | place...
TCGAAGAACTCCTCGCGGGGTTCCGGGAGGTCCCAGACGACCCCGCCGAGCCGGAAGTAGTTGAACATCATCCGCTGACCCGTCAGGTCCTCCAGGACGTTCTGGGCCTTCTCGCGGTCCCGCATCGCGTACATGAAGATGGCGGTGAAGTCGCCGTACACGTCCAGCGCGAACGTGCCCAGCGCCAGCATGTGTGCGGCGATGCGACACAGCTCGGCGCCCATCGTCCTGATGACCTGCGCGTACTCGGGCACCTCGATGTCCGCCAGGTCCTCCGCGGCCCGAGCGTACGCCCACTCGTTGAGCAGGCCCGCCGAGATGTAGTCCCAGCGGTCGGGGTAGGGCATGATCTGGTGGCGGTAGGTGCCGTTCTGGGCCATCTGCTCCTCACAGCGGTGCAGGTAGCCGATGTCGGGCTCGACGTCGGCGACCGTCTCGCCGTCGACGGTCGTCTTGAGGTGGAGGACGCCGTGCGTCGCCGGGTGGTGCGGCCCGATGTTGACGAACATCGTGTCCGACTCGGCTTCCTCGTGGGTGTCCGCCAGCGGGTTGGCGTGTTCCGCGAGGGTGGCGACCTGGGGCTTGTCCTGGTCGTAGTCCAGCCCCATCGGGTGGCCCTGCCAGGTCTCCGGCAGGAGAATCCGGCGCAGGTCCGGGTGGTCGTCGTACTCGATGCCCACCAGGTCGTAGGCCTCACGCTCGTGCCAGTCCGCGGTGCGGTAGACGGCGTTCGCCGACTCGCTGGTCGGGTCGTTCTTGTCTGTGGGGACGACGACGCTCAGCTCCTGGGTCGGGTCGTCGTACTTCTTGAGGTGGTAGATGGACTCGTAGCGGTCCTCGTACTCCTGGGCGGTAACACACGAGCAGTGGTCGAACCCGGCCTCGGTCTTGAGCGTCTCCAGGGTGTCCTGGACCTCGTCGGGTCGGATCACGAACCCTTCGGCGTTGAGGTGCTCCTCGCGGCCCAGCAGGTTGTCCTCGACCAGTTCCGCGAGGGCGTCGTAGTCGAGGCCGTCCTCGGTGACGCCGATGTCGCGCGGGGCGGGTTCTTCCAGGCTCATGGCGAATCAGCCCAGTTGTACCGCATGACGAGCGTCTCCTCGTCGATGTCTTCGGCGAGCTTGTCGATGAGTTCGTCCTGCTCGAGATCGCCGAACTGCTCCAGTTCGTACGGCTTGACCGTCACCGGCGCGGACTCGCCGTTGGCGATGCGCTCCTGGAGCTTCACGACGCCGTACACCAGCGCCTCGGGGCGGGGCGGACAGCCGGGCACGTGGATGTCGACCGGGATGACCTCCTCGGCACCCTTGATGACGTTGTACCCCTCCTGGAACGGGCCGCCGGAGATGGTACACGAGCCCATGCCGATGACGAACTTGGGCTCGGCCATCTGGTCGTACACGCGCTTCATCCGCGGGGCGAACTTCGAGACGATGGTCCCCGGGACGATGATGACGTCCGCCTGCCGCGGTGAAGCACGGGGCACGCCCGAGCCGAAGCGGTCGAGGTCGTGCTTGACCGCGTAGGTGTGCATCATCTCGATGCTGCAGCAGGCGATGCCGAACTGCAGCATGAACATCGACGACCCGCGCACCCAGTTCATGAACTTGTCGAACTTGGTGAGGATGAACGGAGAGGAGCCAAAGGCCTCCCTGAGCTTGGAGTTGAACCGATCGTCCACGCCCTCTCCCATCCGTGCGTCGCGGGTCGACGTCGCCGGTGTGCTGTTTGCCAGTTGTGAAGTGTCGTCGCTACTCATTCAGTCTGCCCTCCGTGGGTTCGATGCCTGTCGGGAGCTCTCTGCCCACTCGACGGCGCCGGTACGCCAGGCCCACGCCAGCCCGACGACGAGAACGGCGACGAACACCAGCATCGGGACCAGCGCCCGCATGAGTCCGACGCCCTCCGCCAGTGCGGAGTCGTACATGACCGTCCAGGGGAACAGGAGGACGGTCTCGATGTCGAAGACGGCGAACAGCAGGGCGACCATGTAGTACTGGATGTTGAAGCGGATGCGAGTCCCGCCGGTGGGAATCTCGCCGCTCTCGTAGGTGGCGCGTTTGTCTTGCTCGGGAACGCTCGGACGGAGGAGATACGAGACGGCCATCATCCCCAGGGGGATCAGTATCCCCACCAGCCCGAGCATCCCGACTGCGATCCATTCACTCATACCGGTATCTCCGTAACGTGCGCAGGTTAGAAACCCACCTACATAAGGGTTGATTCTCGGGTTTTTCCGTGGTTTCCGGGACGTGAACTGCTCTCAGCTCCGATCTCGGAACCCGGGGGTCCCCAGTTCGTGGAGGTCCCGGGAGACGCGAGCCACCTCGGACTGCAGACCGTCGTGGTAGTCCACGAGTCGGTCACGCAGGTCTGGGTGCTCGCGCGCGAGAATCTGGACCGCCGACAGCGCCGCGTTGAACGACTTGCCGGCGTCGACCGCGACGATGGGCGCACCGGTCGGCATCCCCACCACGGAGTCGACGGACTTCTCCTGAACGGGCACCCCGATCACCGGCAGCGGGTACGCGATCGAAGCGGTCATGTTCGGCAGGTCTGCGGACTTCCCGCCCGCGCCGGCGATCAGCACGTCCAGGCCGCGGTCGGCGGCGGTCTCGGCGTAGGCGTACATCAGCTCCGGCGTGCGGTGCGCAGAGACGACGTACGTCTCGAAGGTGAACCGCGCCTCCGGCGGGTCGTCGTAGTCCGTCACCTCCGCGAAGCCCAGTTCGTCGACCAGCGCGTCGTAGGCGCCGGGGTCCTCGTCGGTACCCATCATCACGTCCAGGTCGGAGTCGCTGCCCATCACGATGCCAATCTCGGGCGTGTCCGCGGGCGGCCGGTCGCGGTCGGCCTCCTCGCGTAGCGATTCGATCAGGGCCGCCAGTTCGGGCGGCGTGTCGCCGTCGGACATCTCGTGTGGGCGCTCGGCGAGGGGCCGAAAATGGGTGTCGGTTCCGCGCGCTCTGCCCGTTCGGGATCACTCACGGTTCAGTTCCCGGTCTCGCGCCCGATCCGAGTCTGCACCGTCGTCGGTTGCCGTCTCCCGGAGCGTCGCCAAGCGCGAGCGGTACTCCGCCTCGTCGATCTCGCCGGTGGCGAACCGCCGACGCAGGGCCGCCAGGGGATCGTCCGCGTCGGGCTCGTCGCTTCCGGTGTCATCGTCGCCGTCCGCGTCCACCCCGCGGGCCGCGGCAGGGCCGTCCGCCAGCAGAATCTCGATCCGGCGCTCGAACTCCTCGTCGTCGAGGTCTCCCGCAGCGTACTGCTCGGCCAGGAGACGGCTCTCGACGTCCGGGTCATCCGCGTGGTACTCGTCGAGACGACGGCCGACGCCCTTGACCGCGATGCCGACGAACACGACCAGCAGGAACGCGGCCCAACTGAGAGTGTCGACGGCCGAAGTGCCTCCGTCCAGTGCGGCGGCGACGACCGCGAGCAGAAACACGAGCAGCGCCGCGGCAAACGGCGGAAGCATGTCGTCGTGGTCGGCTCCGCGACCACGAACCGCGCGCCAGACGCCACGCCACTGGACGTTCCCGTCGCGGTCTCGGGTGGCGGTTCGAGCGCGCTCCCAGTCGACGGGGTCGTCCTCGGCGTCGCTCTCTTCGGCCGAGTCTTCGTCGCCCCAGTCCCACATGACGAGTCGCGAGTACCGCCCGCAGGTACGAGTCTGTTTCCGTTTGCTCACGACGAACCCGCCGTCGCTCGGCCGCGCGGGGCGTGTGGCCGCGACGGACCCGGGAGCTCACTCCGTCTCAATGTCGACGCCGGTGAACTCGAATCGGGCGCCACCGTCATCGCCCGACGTGATCGCGACCTGCCAGCCGTGGGCCTCGGCGATCCGTTTGACGATGGTCAGCCCGAAGCCGGTGCCGTCGCTGGCCGACGTCTCGCCGGGGTCGAACACGCTCTGACGGAGGTCCGCCGGAATACCGGGGCCCGTGTCCTCGACGTAGAGGCCACCCTCGTCGAGCAGCCCGACACGGACGGTGACGTCCGGGCCGCCGTGCTCGACGCTATTCCGAAACAAGTTCTCGAAGACGTGGCTGAGCCGATCGGGGTCGCCCCGGATGCGGACGTCGTCCTCGAACTCGATGGTCGCCTCCCCGGTATCGACGGCTCGCCAGCAGGCGCCGACCAGGTTCACCAGGTCGATCGACTCCATCTCGCCGACGACCTGCCCCTCTCTGGCGAGCGTGAGCGTGTCCGACACGATGGCCTCCATCCGGTCGAGCGACTCGATCACCACGTCGAGGTGTCCGGCCTCGTCGGTGCACGTCTCGGCCAGCATCTGCGCTCGGGCGCTGGCGACGTTGAGCGGGTTCCGGAGGTCGTGGCTGACGACGCTAGCGAACTCGTCGAGTTGCTCCTTCTGGGTCCGCAACTGGCGCTCGCGTTCGACGCGTTCCGTGACGTTCCGGGTGATGCCGACGATCTGTGTCACCTCGTCCTCGGTGACGACCGGCGCGAGGTTCGTCTGCCAGAACCGTGCACCGGTCTCGACGGGGAGTTCCTCCTGGTAACTGATCGCCTTGCGGCCCCTGGCGCATCGGTGGTAGTTCACCCGGAGCTGTGACCCCTGGTCGTCGCCGAACACGTCTTCCGGCGTCTTGCCGCGGACTTCTTCGGTGGTGATGCCCGTCTGCTCCTCGTAGGAACGGTTCAGTCGGCGGAACCGAAAGTCCATTCCGGCTGCCGTCTGTTCGACGTCGATGAAGAAGATGCTGTCGTCGACGGTGTCGAGCAGCGTCGTGTACTCGTCGGCGAGGTCGCGGTACCGTCGTTCCTGTTGTTTCCGGTCGGAGATGTCGCGGCTGCTGATCAGGATGCCGTCGATGTCGGGGTCCCCGAGGCGGTTCTGCACCGTCGACTCGATCCAGCACCACGACCTGTCCGCACGGCGAAACCGCGTCTCGACAACCTCCGTCGCGTCGGGATTGTCGAGGACGTGCTCGATCGCGTCGGCGACGGCCGCGCGGTCGTCGGGATGCTGGTACTCGTAACCGACCTCTCCGACCAGCTCCTCGGTGTCGTACCCGAGCGTGTCTCGTACGGCCGGACTGACGTACGAGATTTCTCCGCCCCCATCGACGACCGTCACGATGTCCGACGACTCCTCGACGAGTTTGCGGTGGAAGTCGCTACTCATGGGTCGCCTTCGATCCAGGCCGTTATAAATCGATTCGCCGAATACGTCGGCGGCCTGGCACACCGCGGCGAGGGCCAGCCGATTCGCCGATCACAGGATGCCACTCGACTCCTCGCGCATCTCCTTCAGTTCCGTCCGCAGCCGCCGAATCTCGTTCTGGAACCGTTCGTCGCGGTCGGCCATCGCGTCCCGGACCCGCTCGATGACGAGTTCGCGGGCCCGTTCGCTCTCGGCGGCGACGTCCTCCAGTTCGTCGGAGAGCTCCTCGACCCGAGCGTGGGTCGTCTCGACGCGTCGCCCGGTGGCCTTGATCGCGTCTTCGTGTTCGTCGAGACGATTTCCGGATCGCTGGACGGTCCGTTCGAGGTCCGACACCTCCCCCTCGAGGCGGGTGAGTCGGGACCCGAACTCTCCGAGGGTGTCCGAGAGCTCGCCGATGGACTCTTGCAGGTCCCGCACCTCGCCGGAGAGCCCGTTCAGCTCCTCCAGCACCTCGTCGCTGCCGCCGGCCGAGCCGCCGTACAGAGCCGGCGTCGAGACGTCCATCTCCGCCGAGTGTGCCTGGACGAACGACTCGCCGTCGTCGGTCACCGCGAACACCGTCTCCTTCTTGTCGCCGCCCGGCACCGGACGGCTCCCGACGGGTTCGACGAGGCCCGCTGGCAGGAGGTACTCGCTGACCCGGAACCGCACCTGCTCGGCGTCGTCGAGGGCCAGTTCCGAGCGGAGTTCACTCGGCACGCCGACGCCGCCGGCCTCGACGAGCGCAGCCAGCACCGCTCGGGTCGTCTCGTCGATCGGCACGTTCCGATGTGTCACCAGACCCCCCATATGTGTAGCTCTGCCTATCCTTCGGTTCTAACGAAAATAATATTTGGGGCCGCGGAACGTTAAGCGAGCCGACGTATTCGGTTAAACGAGTCGCGTGCCCGCGCTCAGCGGAACGTCGTCGCGGCGACGAGGTCCCGGACCAGTTCCAGCGGGGGGCCGTCGTCGCCAACGGCCGTGACGTGGCCCATCTTCCGGAGCGGTCGGGCCTCCCGCTTGCCGTACCAGTGCAGCGCCGCACCGGGCGTCTCCAAGATGTGATCGACGCCGGACAGCGCCGCCGCGCGCGGTTCGTCGACGTCGCCCAGCAGATTCGCCGACGCCGTCGGCCCGCGCAGGTCGGTGCTGCCGAGCGGCCACCCCAGCGTCGCGCGGACGTGCTGTTCGAACTGTGAGGTGACGGCCCCCTCGATGGTCCAGTGGCCGGAGTTGTGCGGGCGCGGCGCGATCTCGTTGACGAGAATCTCGTCGTCGACCTCGAACAGCTCGATGCCGAACACACCGCGGCCGTCCAGTCGCTCCAGCACCGACAGCGCGACATCGCGGGCCCGCTCGCGAACGGCCTCGTCGGTGCGGGCGGGTGCGACGGTCTCCCGGAGAATCTCCGGTTCGTGGCGGTTCTCGCCGACCGGAAACGTCGCCACCTCGTCGTCGCCCTGCACGGCGATGACCGACAGCTCGCGGTCGAAGTCGACGAGCGACTCCGCCATCGCAGGGCCGTCGAGCTGTTCGAAGGCGTCTGCGGCCCACTCGACGTCCTCGACGGGGACGTTGCCCCGCCCGTCGTAGCCACCCGTCCGGGCCTTCAGCATCAGCGGCGCCCCCAGCGCGTCGACGGCGTCCCGGACATCCGCGGCGGAGTCGACGGCGCGGAACGGCGGAACCGGAACTCCGGCCTCCGCGAGACGGCGCTTCTGGACGAGCTTGTCCTCGATGGTCCGCAGCGTGTCCGGGTCGGGGTGGACAGGCACGTCCGCGGCCGCCGACGCCCGATCGAGGGCGTCGGGATCGGCGAGTTCGATCTCGTAGGTCAGGGCGTCGGCACGGTCGGCCAGGTCGGCCAGCGCGTCCTCGTCGTCGAACTCGGCGACGATCTGGTCGCGACAGACGGGTGCGGCCGGACAGTCCGGCGTCGGGTCCAGCACGACGACCTCGACGCCAAGCGGTCCCGCCGCCGCCGCGAGCATCCGACCGAGCTGTCCGCCGCCGACGACACCCAGCGTCGGCCCCGGCGTCGAAAGTACCTCGCGCATGGACGACTCTGGCCGCCGTCCGTGCATAAAGATTGCCAATGGGGACGAGAGTTGTACACGTCCGTGGAAGGCCTCCGTGGCCGAGCGGTCAGACCGTGGCGCGGGCGTCCGGCGGCCCACGGACCGCCGCCGTGGCGTTGGCCCCGCCGTAGCCGTCGAGGTAGTCGGCGTCGACGAACACCAGGATGTCCTCGCTGTACAGCTTGAACGCGTGCCGGTACATCACGTACCCGTCCATGTGGGGCACCACCTGGTCGCGATCCCAGGCGTAGGCGACGACGACCGGCGGCGGATCGTCGAGGGTCTCGGCGGCCTCGGCGCTCACTGGGGAGCTGGTGACGTTCGCGTCGTACCGTTCGAGGTACCACGGCAGCGGCAGTCTGTCGTACCACCCACCGCCGGCCGGCGGCCGATCGTTGAACCCCTCGTCGGCGACGTAGAACATGTCGGAGCCCCCGCCACGTCGGGACCCGTAGAACAGCACGTCGTGGCCGTCGTCGTTCTCCGCCGACACCCGCGCGACGGTCTGGAGGGTGTACCGCAGTTCGTTCTCGGGCTGGGTCCAGTGGACGAACGCCTCGTTGCGCTCCTCGTCGGGTGCCGCGACGTTGGCGTCGTAGGCGGTCCCGGCGGTCCACCCGACCAGCGCGACGACGAGGACGACGGCAACGGTGGTGCGGACCGGTCGGTCGACGTCGACGCTGGTCGCCCACCGGTACAAAAGCGCCAGCCCCACCGCCGCGGGGAAGGCGAGTGGCACCACCGAGTGGACCACCGACCACGGCGACATGATGTCCGTTATCAGGGGGTAGCCGAGCACGCTCGCGCCGCCCCAGTAGGCCCCCAGCGCCACCAGGTCCCGGGGGCCGCCCGCGCCGTAGCGGTCGTGGACGAACCCGGCGACGGCAGCGAGGACGGTCACCAGCGCGACCGCACGCAGCCGTTCGAGGTAGTCGACGAAGTACGGGACGTAGGGGTGTTCCTGGTGCGTGCTCGCCCCCCAGGTGTCGAGGAACTCGTTCCAGCTGCCGAGCACTGCCTCGTGGAGCACGGCAGGCGCCGTCTCGGGCGCGGAGAACGCGGCGTACAGCCCGATCCCGCCCGTGTCACCTGCCCGTGGTGCGTAGAAGAACACCACGACGGCGAAGAACACGGCGTAGCTCACCGGCACCGTCCCGGACAGCGGGGCCTCGGCCTCGAACAGCGCGACGTCCGCCAGCAGCGCCAGCCACAGGCCGAACACCAGAACGTACACCACCGTTGCGACATCCGGGCCGGCCCCCAGGGCCCACAGCCCCACCGCGGCGGCGTAGGAGACGACGATGCCCGCGTACGCCTGCGGCGACTCCGGACGGTCCAGCGCAGCGACCAGCGCGAGCCCACCCCCCGCCAGCCCCAGCGGCGCCAGCGTCAGGAATCCGATCTCGGGGACGGGGATGCTCAGTCCGACCAACCGGGTCAGCAGTTCGTCGAGGGACGACAGCACGGACGTGATCACCTCCCCCAGGAACGACAGCACGTAGGGGTTCAGCGCCACGACGACGGCCGCGGCAGGGAGCGACAACCGCGCTGCGGCGGGTCCGAGCAGGGTCGCGACGTAGTCGAGCGGGTCCGACCGTCCCTCGGGACCTTCGGTCGGCACGGCAGGGTCGTAGTCGTCGGCGCCGCCACGCTGTGAGAGCGCGACGGCGGGCGTCTCGGAGTCCTCCGGGGAGCCCCCGTCCGAGGTCGGGTCCTCGTCTGGCGGCGCCGGCTGCTCGTCGGCGACATCTTCTGCATCTTCCGCGTCTTCCGCGTCTTCCGCGTCTTCCGCGTCGGCGATGTTGGCCGTGTCGTCCGCAGCGCCGTCGATCGTCTCGGTGTCGTCTTCGTCGGCGTCTCCCACGTCGTCCCCCTCGTCCGCCCGCTGCTCGTCGTCGCTCGCGTCGTCCGTCCCCCCGTCGGTCGGTTCGTCGTCCCGCCCACCGTCGGTCATCGCCCGTGCCCGCTCGCGAGCGGTCGCGGTGGCCCGGCGAGCCCGCTCGCTGATGCGGAACAGGCGGTGGTCGAGCAGCAGCGCGCCCGCACCGAGCCAGCACAGCGGGTAGATCAGCGCGTTCTCTTTGGTCGTGAAGCCCACCGCGAGCACGGCCGCGCCGCCGTAGACGTACTTCGGGGCGCGGGTGTCGTAGGCCCGGACGAACAGCCCGAGCGAGAACACCATGAACGCCGCGAGCAGGACATCGTTGCGGAAGAACCGCGAGTAGTAGATCAACAGCGGATTCGCGGCGAACACCAGCGCGAGCGCGACCAGTTCGTCCCGGCGCAGGTGCTCTCTGAACAGCCACGCCGCCAGCGGCAGGAGACCGCCGACCAGCGCGACAACCAGCCGCATCGTGAAGTCGTTGGCGCCGACCAGCGTGAACACCCACTTGTCGACGTGGAACAGGAACGGGCCGTGGACGATGGGGCGGTACTCCCAGGCGCCGGTCTCCTGGTAGCGCACCACCCAGTAGGCGACCCGGCCCTCGTCCCACTGGGCGATCCGAGAGCCGAGGCCGTACAGCCGGACCGCAATCGAGAGCGCGGTGACGGCCAGCACCGCCGCGAGTGTGCGGTCGACCGACCGGAGTCGGGCTGGCACTCGGTCGCGGAGGGACTGGATCGCGGCGGGCGACCCCGAAGACGGCCCGTCGTCTGCCATTACCGCGAGGGATGGGCCAGGGGGTTGAAACTCTTGTCGTTGCCGTCCGGGGTGGCCGAGCACGGCGCCGTCGCCGGTCGTTGCACTCGCTCGGGCCGCGAACGGAACGACTTTGTGGCGCCCTTCGAACGATGAAGTATGACCGATCTGGGACTCGTCGTCGCGGAGTTCGAGGAGCACGCGGCGGTGATCGACGAGATGGAGCGCGCGGCCGTCGACGCCGCGGCCGACCACGGCGCGACGCTGGTCGAGACCGTCCGCGTCCCGGGGACCTACGACACCCCGCTCGCGGCCGATCGACTGGCCCGTCGCGAGGACGTCGACGCGGTCGTCGTCGTCGGCTGCGTGATCTCGGGCGACACCGACCACGACCAGGTGATCGCGACGGCCGCGGCACAGGGGCTGACCGACGTGAGCCTCGACCGAGACACCCCGGTGATGCTCGGGATCACCGGGCCGGGGATGTCCGCCGCCGAGGCCCGCGAGCGAACCGACGCCGGCGCGAAGGCCGTCGCCGGCGCCGTGCAGCGCGTGGAGGCCGCAGCATGACCGACGACCGCTTCGCCGAGCGGGTCCGCCGCGTCGAACCCAGCGCCACCATCGCCATCTCGAACGCAGCGGGCGAACTCGAGGCCGACGGCGTCGACGTCGTCGACCTCAGCGTCGGCGAACCGGACTTCCCGACGCCAGAGCCGATCGTCGAGGCCGGCAAAGCCGCTCTCGACGCGGGCCACACCACCTACACCAACTCCAGCGGCATCGCGCCGCTGCGGGAGGCCATCGTCGACGACCTCGCCGAGAACGGCCTCGACTACGACGCCGACGAAATCGTCGTCACCCCCGGCGGCAAGCAGGCGCTGTACGAGGTCGTCCACACCCTGATCGACGACGGGGACGAGGTCGTCCTGCTCGACCCCGCGTGGGTGTCCTACGAGGCGATGGTGAAACTCGCCGGCGGCGACCTCGAACGGGTCGACACCAGCGCCCACGACTTCGCGCTGGAACCGGCACTCGACGACCTCGCCGCAGCGGTCTCCGAGGAGACGGAACTGCTCGTGGTCAACTCGCCGTCGAACCCCACCGGAGCGGTGTACTCCCGCGCGGCCCTGGAGGGCGTGCGCGACCTCGCCGTCGAGCACGACATCACCGTGATCTCCGACGAAATCTACGGCCAGATCACCTACGATTCCGAACACGTCAGCCTCGGCTCGCTCGACGGCATGGGCGAGCGCACGGTCACGGTGAACGGCTTCTCGAAGGCCTACGCGATGACCGGCTGGCGGCTGGGCTACTACGCGGCCGACGAGGAACTGGTCTCCCAGGCCGGGAAGCTGCACTCGCACTCGGTCACCTGCGCGACGAACTTCGTCCAGCGCGCCGGCGTCACCGCGCTGGAGGAGGTCGACGAGGAAGTCACGGCGATGCGTGACGCCTTCCGGGAGCGCCGGGACCTGCTCGTGGACCTGTTCGCCGACCACGGCGTCGACGTGCCGGTGCCCGACGGCGCGTTCTACATGATGCTCCCGGTCACCGACTGCGCCGGCCCCGACGACGACACGGAGTGGTGCGAGGCCGTCATCGAGGACGCACACGTCGCCACGGTGCCGGGCAGCGCCTTCGGCACGCCAGGCTACGCACGGTTGTCCTACGCCGCTAGCGAGGAGCGGCTTCGGGAGGGCGTCGAACGGCTGGCCGACGCCGGCTACCTCTGAGGCGGTCGGTCACTCGCCGCCGCGTTCGGCACACAGTTTCTCGACGATGTCGGCGCTGGACAGCAGTTCGCCCTCGTAACGCGGCTCGCGGGCGCCCGCTCGCTCGACGGTGCAGTCGATGTCGCGGCGGTCGAGTTCCGCCTCGATACCGCCCTCGTCGTGGTGCTGGTCGTGACCGAGGACGATGTGATCGGGGTCGATGCGCTCGATTGGGACGAAGATGTCCTCGTCGTGGCCCAGCACCGCCTCGTCGACGACGTCCAGGGCAGCGACCATGTCCCGGCGCTGGCGGTCCGCCAGCGCGGGCGGGGTCTTGTGGGTGACGTTGCTGCGTCGGGCGACGATGACGACCAGTCGGTCGCCCATCGCCGCGGCCTCCTCGAAGTAGTGGACGTGGCCGGGGTGGAGCACGTCGAAGGTGCCCTGGGCCACGACCGTCGTCGGCCGAGTCATCGTCGCAGCTCCTCGTCGATGTCGTGCTGGTCGAAGTGGAAGAACGTCTCGGCGTCGGGGAGGGAGACGTCGATGACTTCGAGGTCGGTCGGTCGACCCTGGCGGTCGAACGCGCGCCAGTCCTCCTGGCCGTAGGGCGCGCCGATGATGATGTGGACGTCGCCCCTGCCGAACGTCTGGAGGTCCTCGTCGCTGGGCCGGAGGACGCCGTTGGGGTGCGAGTGGACGCTCCCCAGAGCGTTGACGTCGTTTGGTATCTGGTTGGTCTTGACCGTCGCGGAGACGCTGTTCGAGGTGGTTCCGGGGACGACGAGGACGTCGGTGATCACGACGCCAGAGCGCTCCATCCCGAGTCGTCGCGCCTCCGAGCCCCGCAACAGCCCCATGTACTCGTCGGGGTGGCAGTCCTCGGAGGACTGAAGCGCGAACTCGAGGGTCTCGGCGGCGATGCCGAGGAGTTCGTCGGACCGGAACAGTCTGTCGAACAGCCCCATGTCAGGCCGTTCGTGCTGGGACGATGCTAAACGTTCCGACCCACGGCCGTCGGCACCGTCGCCGTGTGGCCGCTGGCGCCCCCACGGCCAGTTGGCAAGGGTTAAACGCCGCCCTGCCGAATCGAGTGCCAACGATGACACGCGACACGGCCGACGATGCCGACACGGAGCCTCCCGTCGTGTACGACCTCGACGCGGAGTGCACCATCGGCGACGTCGACCCCGACGAGCGGTACCTGGCGACGGTCAACGGCGTCGTCGACTACGGCGTGTTCGTGGACCTCTCGACTTCGGTCTCGGGACTGGTCCACGAGTCCACGCTGGACGCGGAGTACGCGGTCGGCGACGACCTCGTCGTCGAACTCGACGAGATCAGGGAGAACGGCGACGTCTCCTTCCAGCCGGTGTACGTCACCGACTACGACCGGCGCTCGGTCGGCCACGACTACGAGATAACCGGCTCGGCGGACCTGGAGAACCACCTCGGCGGCGACGTCCACCTCCAGGGCGAGGTCGTCCAGGTCAAGCAGACCGGCGGCCCGACCATTTTCCACGTCCGCGACGGGGGCGGCGTCGTGCCGTGTGCGGCCTTCGAGGCCGCCGGCGTCCGCGCACATCCCGACATCGGCGTCGACGACGTCGTCCGCGTCGACGGCACGGTCGAACGACGCGACGACTCCCTGCAGGTCGAGGCCGACGAGGTCACGGAACTCGACGCGGACGCCGCAGCCGAGGTCCGCGAGCGACTCGACGAGGCGCTGGCAGCCCAGGCCGAACCCGCCGAGGTCGAACCACTCGTCGACTGGCCCGCCTTCGAACAGCTGCGCGATGACCTCCGCGACGTGGCTCGCCTGCTGCGAGAGACGGTCCTGGAGGGCCGTCCGATCCGCGTGCGCCACCACGCCGACGGCGACGGGATGTGCGCCGCGGTACCGGTCCAGCAGGCACTGCAGGCGTTCATCGCCGAGACCCACGCCGACCCCGAGGCGCCGCGACACCTGTTCAAGCGCCTGCCCTCGAAGGCGCCCTTCTACGAGATGGAGGACGCCACGCGGGACCTGAACTACGCGCTGGAGGACCGCGAACGCCACGGCCAGAAGCTCCCGCTGTTGCTGATGCTGGACAACGGGTCGACCGCCGAGGACGTCCCCGCCTACGAGACGCTGGCCCGCTACGACATCCCCATCGTCGCCATCGACCACCACCACCCCGACCCCGAGGCGGTCGGCGACCTGCTGACCAACCACGTCAACCCCTACCTCTACGGCGAGGACTACAGCATCACCACCGGGATGATGTGCGTCGAGCTCGCGCGGATGATCCACCCCGAAATCGGCGAGGAACTCGACCACGTCCCGGCGGTCGCCGGGCTGTCGGACAGGTCGGACGCCGACGCGATGGCGGACTACCTCGACCTGGCGAAGGAGGCCGGCTACGACCGCCAGACCCTGGAAGACATCGGCGAGGCGCTGGACTACCTCGCGTTCTGGCTGCGCTACGACGCCGGCGACCACCTCGTCGAGGACGCGCTGAACGTCGGCGCCGACGACGACGAGCGCCACCGCGAACTCGTCGAGTTCCTCTCGGATCGCGCCCGCGAGGAGGTCGACGAGCAACTCGACGCCGCGATGGCCCACGTCGAACACGAAGACATCGACAACGGCGCGCACCTCTACCGCATCGACGTCGAGGAGTACGCCCACCGCTTTACCTACCCCGCGCCGGGCACGACTACCGGCGAGATTCACGACCGGAAAGTCGAGGAGACCGGCGACCCCGTCATCACCATCGGCTACGGCCCGGACTTCGCCGTCCTCCGCTCGGACGGCGTCCGGCTGGACATCCCGGAGATGGTCGAAGAGCTCGAAGACGAGGTCGTCGGCGGAGGCGTCAGCGGCGGCGGCCACCTCGTCGTCGGGTCGATCAAGTTCGTCAAGGGGCGCCGCGAGGAGACCATCGACGCCCTGGTCGAGAAGATGGCCGACGCCGAGATCGACGAGGAGATCACGACCGGGTCGTCGGTCTGATCACGGCCAGTTCTCCAGGCGCTGTTCGCCGCTCCTGTCTTCGAACGCGACCCGTCGAGCGACCAGCACCGCGCAGGCGACGGCGACGATGCCCGCGAGCGCGAGCAGTCGGGTTGGGGTCGTGCCGCCGCCATCGTCGCCCTCCCAGTCGGCCTCGAACGCCCGCTCGTAGTAGCCCGCCGCCGAGCCGTTTACCACGAGGGCGACCTCGCGGTTGTCGCGTGCGGACTCGGTGTTCCAGTTGAGACTCCCGACGACGGCCGTCTCGCCGTCGATCACGACGCCCTTCGCGTGTATCTTCCGGTAGTCGTCACCCGGCTCGGCGATCCGGGCCGCCAGCGGCAGGTCCTCGCGGTCGGCGACGCGGCGCAGGTGTGCGACGAGGCGGCGGTTCTCCTCGCGGACGTACCACGCGCCGCTCAGCAGGATTCGGACCTCGACGCCGCGCCGTGCCGCGGCGACGGCCGCGGTGACGAACGGTCCGTCCGGGCCGTCGACGCTCATCTGCTGGACCAGGATGCGGTCGTCGGCGCCGGCAAGCAGCTCTTGGAGTCGGCTCTCGGCGTTGTCCGGGGCGACCAGCAGTTCGACGGCGCTCGCCGACCGGGTCTCGGCGGGGACGGCCGTCGGGAACGAGCCGTTCGCCGGTGGGTCGTCCGCCGTCGGGAACGACCGCCCGGCGCGGTACGTCTCCCACGGAATCGCGTCGACGGCCGTCGCGTCGCGCTCGAACACGTCCGCGAGGTCCGCGGCGACGGCCGCGTCCGGGACGACAACGCCCCACCCGCGGTTGGCCCGCCCGCCGGTGCCCGACGGCTTCCAGTTCTCGGTGAGCACCAGCGCGCGGTCGTCGACGACGGCGTACTTCGGGTGGTGGTAGGCGTAGCGCGAACGGGGACCCCCGAGAACCTGTACCTCGACGCCCGCCGCGACGAGTCTGTCGAGGAGCGCCGCGGCCCGACGGGACCGCCCGCCGACCGGCGCCGCTTCGAGCAGGACCGACACCCGGACGCCGCGGTTCGCGGCGGCGACCAGCTGTTCTGTCACGCGCTCGGACTCGAAGGTGTAGCCCGCGAGCAGGAGTCGTCGCTCGGCGCCGGCCATGACCTCTGCTGGAACGCCGGGCGAATCCGGGAGGACGAACGTCCGCACCTCGTCGACGGCGTGGCGGGTGACGGGGTGGGCGGTCGCCCCCAGCGGGCGCCACTCGCCGTCGACGTACAGCGAGCCCTCCTCGCTGTCGCCGTAGCGGAGTTCGTCGACGACGGTGCCGTTCCGGCGAAGTGTCAGGCGCTCGCCGGCGTTGGCGAGGCCGAGACGCGGGACCGTCAGCACGGGTGCGTCGGCGTGTTCGCGGGCGAGCCCGGGGTCGGCGGCGACGGCGACGCGACCGCCCCCGGTCCCGTTCCCGAGCGAGACGGCCGCGTCGCCCTCGGTGAGTGACCACGTCGAACGGTTCGCACGCTCGGGCAACCGGAGGACGACGAACTCGCCGCGGTCGCCGTCGGCGACAGGGTCCGGGTAGACGGCGACAATGCCGGGCTCGGCGGCGGACGAATCGGCCGTCGGTAGTGAACGGCCCTCACCGATTGGTGCCGCCGCTCCCGACGCTGTCGCGAGCACGACACACAGCAGGCCGGCGGTCAGCGCGAGCGCGAGGCGTCGGGACACGCCGCGGTTGGCCGCGGCTCGCTACAAAAAGGGTCGGTCAGACCGCCTTCTCGGCTTCAGCCTGGACGAGGTACGCGCGGTCGTCCGCGTAGTTCGCGACCTCGTCGAGAGCGGCCTCCGTGCCGATCTGCCGGAGCGCCCAGGCCGCGCTGGCCCGGACGGTGTCGCTGTCGTCGTCGGCGAGGACGTCCGAGAGCGGCGCCACCGCACGGGTGTCGCCGATCAGACCGAGCGCGCGGGCGGCGCGACTCCGGGTGTCCTCGTTGTCCGCGACGAGTCGGTTCGCGAGCGGCTGGACGGCCTCCGTGGCGCCGATCTCGCCGAGTGCACGGAACGTCACCTTCTGGAGCTGGGGGTCGGAGTCGGCGTCGACGAACTCGACGAGGGTGTCGGTGGCCTCCTCGCTCCCGATCTTGCCGAGGATCGAGATGGCCTGCTTGTTCCGGCGTTCGGCACGGGAGAGCATCTCGTCGACGGCTTCCTCCGCTTCGGGCCCCATCCGCTCGAAGGCCTCCATGCAGTGGCGCTCCATGAAGTCCGACTCGAGCAGGTCCAGCGCGACCAGAATCTTCTCGGTGTCGCCGTCCCGCTCGAACAGCTTCAGCGCGTGCCACTCCGGCGGGTAGTCCTTGCGGTGGTCGAGCACGTCGTAGAACCCGTGGAAGTCAAGCATCTGCCGCACGGAGAGGTCCTCCCACTCCTCGGCGTCCTCGATCGCCGCCGCGAGGTCGTCGCTCGCCTCGACCAGCGCACCGATCGTCTCGGCGTCCTCGTCGGGGTCGAGGCTGGCGTCCGCGACGGCCTCGGCGACCTCGTCGACCGTCGCCAGCACCGCCTCCTCGGTGTCCTCCGCGACGGAGAACTCACCGATCACGGCCTCGTCGGTGAACGTCCGGACGGCCGCGAGCACGTCGTCGAACCCGTCCTCCGTCCAGCGGGTATCCTCGATGGTCCCCCGGGCGTCCTCCAGGGCTGCGACGACGTCCTCGGCGTAGGGCCCGCGCTGCTGGTCGAGGTCGTCGCGCAGTTCCGAGAGCCGCTCGCTCAGCTCCGTCTCGGGGTCGTCCTCGTCTTCGTCGTCGGCCTCGGGGAGATCGGCGGCCTCGATGTCCGACTCGATGGCGTCGAGGCTGTCCTCGACGTCGTCGAGGTCGGCCTCGGTCTCGGCCGCCTCCAGGGCCTCGGCGGCGTCGTCGAGTCGCGCGTCGAGGGTGTCCGTCGACAGCTCCGTCGTTTCGGCCTCTTCGGCGTCCTCGGCGTCGGCATCGTCGTCGCTCATCGGCGACTCACCCGCCCCGTGGCGCCGGTCCGCGGACTCGTCTCGGTCATACCTCCGAGTCGGTCCGGTCCGCTCCTAAGCGTTTTCATTCGCCACTGGGACCCTCGGGTGCGGCCTCCCCCCCGTGGAGGCGTCCCATCACCCAGTCGCCGCGCCAGTACAGCCACGGCGCCAACACCATGTACGACCCGGCGAGCGTCAGCAACGACAGTGGGAACGTCCGGTTCAGCGCCGCGGGAAACAGCACGGCGCCGGCGTGGACGACGCCCATCACGAGCGCGTCGCTGGCGTGCAGGTCGGGGTAGCGCACGGGCGACACCATCAGGTAGACGAAGGTACCCGTCGCCGCCAACAGGACCGCAGGGTCGGCGACGCCCGAGAGGACGGCTGCCGCCAGCAGCGTCGCCGCGAGCGTGCTCGGCACGCCCTGCGTGGCGTCCATCTCGGTGTCGAAGGCGGTGTACATGCCCAGGCGCAACACGCCCATCGCGACGAACCCGGCGGGGACCGCGGCGACGAGCGTCGCCGTCGGAGTCATCGCGTCGAACGTGACGTCCCACCCCTCGCGGACCGCCGCGAACACCATCACCGCCGGCGCCAGCGAGAACGAGGAGACGTCCGCCAGCGAGTCGAGGTACTCCCCCGCCGCCGAGCTGCCGTACGCCCGCGCCAGCACGCCGTCGAGACCGTCGGCGATGCCCGCCAGCAGGACGAACCGGGCGGCGAGACGCGGGTCGTCGAACGCCGCGACGATGGCGAAAAAGCCCAGCCCCGCGTTCGCGACGGTGACCGCGTCGGCGGCGCTGAGTCGCCCGACGAACCGCGGTTCCATGTCACCACGCCTCGCTTTCGGCGCTCTTGTGCCTTTCCATCGGCTCCGCGGGTCGCGGGCACGGAACGGTCCTTTTTTACCGTCGCCCGAACTACCGAGAGCCACGACTATGCCGAACTCCAAGGGCCCACGCAAGAAGACGCGCAACAAGCTGTCCAACGACCCCCGGGAGGCTGGCACGTCGCCGCCCCAGCGCTCGATCGCCGAGTTCGACGAGGGGCAGACGGTCCACCTCAAGACCGACCCCAGCGTCCCCGACGGACGGTTCCACGCACGGTTCGACGGCCTGACGGGCGAGATCGTCGGCGAACAGGGCAGCGCCTACAAGGTGCAGGTCACCGACGGCGGCAAGGAGAAGACCCTCCTGGTGGCCGCGGCGCACCTCCACGCACAGCAGGAATGACCATCTTCAAGGAGATCGTCGACGAGGAGTACCTGACGGTGCCCGAGGTCAAGGAGCTGCTCGCGGACATCGAGCAGGACCGGGCGCTGGACGAGGACCGGGACATGCAGTACGAGCTGGCCCGGTCGATCGAGCACGTCAACCGCTTTACCGTGCTCGAAGTCGAGGAGGCACGGGAACTGGTCGCCACCCTCCAGGAGCACGAGAAGATCGACACGGCGACCGCCTACAAGATCGCGAACCTCCTGCCCGAGGACCGGGACGAACTCCGGGCGGTGTTCGCCCAGGAGCGGTACTCGCTGTCCGGCGAGGAGCTCGACGCGGTGCTCGACGACGTCGCGAAGTACGCGTAGGGTCCCCCGACGGTCCAGTTTTAAGTGGGGCCTCCCCCAACCTCCGACCATGAGCCCCGCCGATAGCGACGACGAGTCCTCGCGTCGCGCCGTCTTGCTGGACTTCTTCCCCAACGGCCGCTCCGACGGCGGCCAGTACGACCGCACGCCCACCGGGTTCGCGATGGGCACGGCGTCGTTCGCCCTCTACGAGATCGTCTTCGAAGAGGACACCGACGTGACCATCGGCGACGAGGTAGTCGTCGCCCCCCGCGACGAGCGCTCGGGCATCCAGCGGCTCCGCGAGGTCGACTACGGCGACCTCTCGGGCGGCGCCCAGTCCGAACTGGAGTACGTCGTCGAGGAACTGATCGAGGCCAACGAGGACCGGTACGTGAACTTCTTCAACGAGGCCGGGCCGATCACGCTGCGGCTCCACCAGTTGAACCTCCTGCCGGGCATCGGCGAGAAGCTCCGGGAGAACGTCATCGACGAGCGCCGCCGGCGCCCGTTCGACTCCTTCGACGAGGTCGAGGACCGCGTGTCGGGACTGCACGACCCGGAGGGCGTCCTCGCCGACCGCATCGTCGAGGAGATCACCGAAGACGACCTGAAGTACTACCTGTTCGCGACGGAGGAAGAACGGGAGTTCTGAGGCCGGGCGTGGTCGGACGCCCCGGGGCGACGTCGGTTCGCCGACACCGCTCGTCGGGAACGGCCGAACCACCGCGCTTTACTCGCCGCGCAATCTACCGGCGGCCGATGAGCGATCCCTCCGACGGCCAGCGGGACCCGCGGGCACTCATGGACCGGGCCGGGACCCGCGGCGACCGGCGTCGCGACCAGCACTTCCTCGTCGACGAGCGGGTGCTGGACCGCCTGCCGACCCACCTCCCGGAGACCGCCGATCGGTCCCACGTCCTGGAGGTCGGCGGCGGGGCCGGCGCGCTGACCGACCGCCTGCTTTCCGTCGCCGACGCGGTCACCGTCGTCGAGCGCGACCGGGAGCTAGCGTCGTTCCTCCGCGAGGAGTTCGCCGACGCCGTCGCCGAGAGTCGTCTGAACGTGGTCGCCGGCGACGTGCTGGAGGTCGACCTCCCCGAGTTCACCGCGTCGGTGTCGAACCTGCCGTACGGTGCCTCCAGCGAAATTCTGTTTCGCCTCCTGCCGCTTGCCCGGCCGCTGGTCGTCACCGTCCAGCGAGAGTTCGCCGACCGTCTGGCTGCCGACCCGGGGACCGACGACTACGGGCGACTGACGGTGACCGCGGGCCACTACGCCGACATCGAACTCGTCGAACCGGTGCCGCCGGAGGCGTTTGCGCCGCCGCCCGCGGTCGACAGCGCGGTGGTGCGGCTGACCCCCCGGGACCCCGAGTACACCGTACCGGACGACGACCTGTTCGCCGACCTCGTGACCGGCATCTTCACCCAGCGACGCAAGACGATGCGCAACGCCGTCCGCAACACTGCCCACATCTCGGGGCTGGACGACCCCGACGCCGTGGTCGAGGCCGCGGAGACGGAACTGATGGACCGCCGACCGGGCACCGTGACGCCGGCGGAGTTCGCCGACCTCACTGCGCTGGCCGCCGACGTCGGGGTGAGCGACGGTGGCTGAGGCGGCCCTGTCACTGGGGACGACGGCGCTGTTCGGCGGGCCCGCCCAGCGCGCCGTCGCGACGCTGGCGGCCGTCGTGGCGGCCGTCGCGGTGACGCTGCTGACTCGGCGATACGGCGAGCACCTGGGCGAGCTGACGCGCCCGGTCGTCGCCGACATCGTGACGACGTTCTGCTACCTCGGCACGCTCGCGGCGCTGATGATCGCCAGCGCCTCGATCTGGGGCCGGATCGACCTCGTGTACACCGCGCTCGACGCCAACGCGCTGGACGCACAGACGATCCCGCGGCTGGTGGTGACGGGGGCGATCGTCGTCGTCTCGCGGGTGCTGGTGGGGTTCCTGACGCGGCTCATCGACCGGCTGGAGGAGAGCAACGACGCCGTCGACCGCCACGAGGGCGAGGTGCTGGAGTACGTCGCCCAGTTGGTGCTGTACCTGACGGCGCTGATCGTGATCCTCGGGGTGTGGAACTTCGACCTGGGCGGGTTGCTGATCGGCGCCGGCTTCCTGGGCATCGTCGTCGGCATGGCGGCCCGGCAGTCGCTCGGGGCCGTGTTCGCCGGCGTCGTGTTGCTGTTCTCCAAACCGTTCGAGGTCGGCGACTGGGTCCAGATCGGCGACTCCGAGGGGATCGTCGAGGACATCTCCATCGTCAACACGCGCATCCGCACCTTCGACGACGAGTCGGTGATCGTCCCGAACGACATCGTCAACAGCCGGGAAGTGACCAACCGGACCTACCGCAACCGCCTGCGGATCGAGGTCGAGGTCGGCGTCGACTACGACAGCGACGTCGAACTCGCCCGCGAGACGGCGACGGAGGCGATGAGCGAGGTCGACCTCGTGCTGGACTCGCCCTCGCCGCGGGTCGTCGGCAAGCGCTTCGGCGACTCCGCGGTCGTGCTGGGACTGCGCTACTGGATATCGAACCCCTCCGCCGAGCGGATGTGGCAGGCCAACACCGAGGTCATCGGGGCGGTCAAAGACGCCTTCGACCGCGAGGGCGTCGACATCCCGTTCCCGCAGCGCAGTCTCTCCGGACGGGAAAGCGGCCTGCGCGTCGTCTCCGACGCGACGGGCGATGGCGACCGCGTCGAGCGCGGCGCAGAACCGGCGGCCGACGGGGGCGGCGACGAGTGACCGACGACGGTCGCCCGGAGCTGGCCGAGCGCCGCGGCGCCGACCGGCAGGTGTACGAACCGGCCGAGGACTCGCTGCTGCTCGCCGACGCCGCGGTCGGCGAGGTGGGTGACGACGACCTCGTCGTCGACGTCGGCACCGGGTCGGGCGTCGTCGCCGATGAAGTCCGCTCCGAGACGGGGGCGCGCGTCGTCGCCACGGACCTCAACCCGCACGCCTGCCGGCGCGCGAGCGACCGAGGCCTGGAGACGCTGCGTGGCGACCTCGTCGCTCCGATCCGGGACGACGCCGTCGACGTGGTGACGTTCAACCCGCCCTATCTTCCGACCGACCCCGACCACGAGTGGGGCGACTGGATGGAGGCGGCGCTGTCCGGCGGCGAGGACGGCCGCGCGGTCGTCGACCCGTTCGTCGACACGGTGGGACGGGTGCTGGCGCCCGGTGGGTGCGCGCTCGTGCTCGTGAGCACGCTGACGGGGGTCGGCGCCGTCGCCGAGCGAGCGGTCGAGGCGGGCCTGCACGTCGCCAGCGTCGCCGAGGAGTCCCAGCCGTTCGAGACGCTGACGGTGCTGAAACTGTTCTGAGCGGTGGTGGCGGGGCCTTCAGAGCGCGACAGTCGACGGTCCGCCCACGCGAGATAACTGATAAGCATCAAGATGGTTAGAAAATATTATAAACGCGCATCCCGAAGCGGTGCTCACCCATGACAGAACTCGTCGCGACGACGCTGGGACTGTGTCCGCTGCCGGACGACGCCAAGGAGGAGCTCTCGGACCTCAAGGGCCACCAGAAGGAGGACCTGATCGACGGGTCGGAGGGCGAGGCCGTAGCCGACGCCTACCGACGTGCCCGGGAGACGCTGGTGGCCGACCAGCAGGCCGCCGGACTGGACCGAATCGTAGAGGGGCAACCCCGCTGGGACGACATGCTCGCCCACCCGCTGACGGTCCACGACGCCGTCGAGACGGGCGGCATCGTCCGCTACTACGACAACAACAACTTCTACCGCGACCCGGTCGTCGGCGGCGAGCTGACCGCCGACGGCGACGTGGCCGCGGAACTGGCGGCCGCCGCCGACCTGACCGACGACCTCCAGGCGGTGCTGCCCGGGCCGTACACGCTCGCGGACCTGGCGACCGACGAGCACTACGGCGACGAGGAGCGGTTCCTCGACGCGGTCGGCGAGTTCCTGGCCGGCGAGGCCGCCGCCTTCCCCGACGTCGAGACGCTGACGCTGCTGGAGCCGTCGCTGGTCGCGAACCCGCCCGCCGACGGCGTGGACGAGCAGGCCAGCGCGGCCATCGACCGGATCGCCGGCGAGGTCGACGCCGAGGTCGTCGTCCACGCGCCGTGGGGCGCCTACGACGAGAAGGTCCACGCGCACCTGCTGGACGCCGACGTCGACGCGCTGGGGTACGACCTCGTCGCCGACCACGAGCAGAACCTCTACCTGATCAACGAGTACGGCACGACCGACGACGTGTCGCTGGGCGTGGTCGACGCCCAGAACACGCGCGTCGAGAGCGCCGACACGATCGCCGAGCGGGTGTCGTGGGTCGAGGAGCAGACGCCCGTCACGGAGTTCGAGACGGTCTACCTCACGCCGAACACGGAGCTGTTCTACCTGCCGTACGACACCTTCGAGGCCAAGCTGGCGTCGCTGGCCGCCGCGACCGACGAGGCCGCCGCAACCGCGGAGGTGGAAGCATGAGCGGCAAGGAGGCGTTCCGTCCCGACGACCACCCGAACGATCACTTCCTGCTGACGACCGTCGTCGGCAGCTACCCCAAGCCGAAGTGGCACGACCGCGCCCGCGAGCTGTTCGACGACGCCGACGCCGACTTCGACGAGCACGCCTGGGAGGAGTCGAAGGACGACGCCGCCCGGGCGATCACCCACGAGCACGAGCGGGCCGACCTCGACGTCGTCACCGACGGCGAGATGCGGCGCAACGAGATGGTCGAGTACTTCGCCGAGCGCATCGACGGCTACGAGTTCAACGGCCCGGTGAAGGTCTGGGGGCACAACTACTTCGACAAGCCCAGCGTCGTCGACGAGGTCGAGTACGCCGAGCAGTGGCTGGTCGACGAGTACGACTTCACCAGTTCGGTCGCCGACAGCCCCGTCAAGGTGCCGATCACCGGGCCGTACACCCTGGCGCGCTGGAGCTTCGACGAGGTGTACGACTCCACCGCGGAGCTGGCCTACGACCTCGCGGACCTCGTCAACGAGGAGATCGAGGCGCTGGTCGAGGCCGGCGCGCGCTACATCCAGATCGACGAGCCCGCGCTCGCTCAGCACGAGGACGACCACGCCATCGTCGGCGAGTGCTGCGAGCGGATCGTCGACGGCCTCCCCGAGGACGTCCGGGTCGGCCTGCACGTCTGCTACGGCGACTACTCCCGCATCTACCCCGAGGTGCTGGAGTTCCCCGTCGACGAGATCGACCTCGAACTGTGCAACGGCGACTACGAGCAACTGGACACCTTCGCCGAACCCGAGTTCACCAAGGACCTCGCGCTGGGCGTCGTCGACGTCCACCACGCCGAGGTCGAGTCCGTCGCGGAGATCAAGGAGAACATCCGCAAGGGGTTCGAGGTCGTCCCGCCGGAGCGACTCGTCCTGAGCCCCGACTGCGGCGTGAAGCTGCTGCCCCGCGAGGTCGCCTACGGCAAACTGGAGAACCTCGTGCAGGCCGCCCGCGAGATCGAGGCCGAACTGGACGCTGGCGAGATCGAGATTCCCGCCGCAGAGCCGACCGCCAGCGCGGACGACTGATCCCCACCGTCACTCACCGTCCGCTTCCGAAGCGACGTCGCCGTGCCAGCCCGACCCCGTTCGTTCTTGCTCGCCACCCCCTCGATATCAGTCTGTCTTTTTATCCCCAATAACTTTCACGAATTAGCAGATTTGATGGTATTATTCAGTCAAAAATTGAAGTGTATGGAACATCTACTGTCAGGTGCGACGATGACCCTCCACACCCTTGGCCCTGAACTGGGCCGCAAGTTGCGGTACGCCGTGATTGCCCCGCTGACGGTCGTCGCGGCGGTTCTCGGCGTCGCGGTCGTCGCCCGCGGGATCGGCTTCCTCGCGCTGGTGGCGACCACCGGGATCGGCGCCGTCCTGTACATGGCGATCGCCAACGACGTGCGGCGGAACTATTACTGGTCCCGGTCGACGATCGGTGGCAATCCCGCCGTCGGCGTCCAGAGTGGCGACTGGACCGACGAGCAGATGCCCCGGATGACCCGGATCACCGGCGCGTTGCAGTTGTTCGGTGCGGGGCTCGCCACGGCGGGACTGCTCGGACTGGTGGCGTTCGCCGTCGTCCTGTGAGCCTCGCCGTCGCCCTTGCGCCATCCCGGCCGTTTAAGCGATCGGCGCCCGCAGTGACGGACGATGAAAGGGTCAGGCGAGGCGACCGACTGGACGGAGATCGACGACGACGACGACGGCGTCGGCTGGCTCGCGTACCCCGACGAGGCGATGCAGCGGGCCAGCCACGCGCTGAGCGTCGACGGCGACGTGTACGTCGTCGACCCGGTCGACGTACCGGAACTTGACGACCTGCTGGCCGAGCGCGGGAGCGTCGCCGGCGTCGTGACGCTGCTGGACCGCCACAAGCGCGACGCCGCGGCGATCGCGCGTCGCCACGACGTCCCGGTGTACCTCCCCGGGCCGCTGTCGAGCGTCGCCGGCGACCTCGACGCCGAGACGGAGGCGTTCTCCGGGCCGCTGCCGGGCACCGACTACGAACCGATCACGGTCGTCGACGCCTTCTACTGGACGGAGGTCGCGCTGTTCGACGGATCGACGCTCGTCGTCCCGGAGTCGGTGGGGGCGACCGACTACTTCCTGGCCGGCGACGAGCGCCTGGGCGTCCACCCGATGCGACGACCGGTCCCGCCGCGAGGGCCGCTAGGTGGGCTCGATCCCGACCGGATCAGGGTCGGACACGGTGCCGGGGTCGACACCGACGCCCCGGCGGCGCTGTCCGACGCCCTGCGAGGGTCGCGCAAGCGCATCCTGAAGCTGTACACGGAGATCGGGATGGGCGCGCTACGAGGATAGCCCAGTCGGCACTTCGGCGGCAAGAAGCGTCAAAAGGGAGGAGCCCAACCCTCTACTGATGGCAGAGTCCAGCGAGACGATTCGGGAGGCCGGGGTACGGGTAGCCGCGTACCACGACGGGTCCTACGACCTGCCACCCGAGCGGATCGCGACGAAGTTGGAATCGTGTCGCGGTGTCGCCCTCGACGGGGTACACCCGCTCGACGAGGAGCGCTCCGACCACGAGGGGTTGCCGGTCGTGTTCGCGAACACGGTGCCGTCGGCGCTGTCACCAGGTGATCGCCCGACGATACCCGTCGTGTGGGTGACCGAGCGGGGCGCGGTCGTGCGCGAGGCGCTCGACGGGGACGCGCTCGACGCGGTCCTCTGGAGTCCCGCGGACGGCTGGGAGACGCTGGCGGCGAAGCTCGAGGCGGTCGCCGCGCGCCCGGGGACGCGCCTGAAGCAACCGACGGAACCACTCGAATCGGCGCCGGCGACCGACGTCGACGTGGGAGAGCCGTCCGTCGACGCCGAGGACACCGCGCTGTACGAGTACCTCGTGCGGACGGTCGGCGACGCGGTGTACGTCCTCGACGAGGAGGGCCGGTTCACGTTCGTCAACGACGCGCTGTGTGACTTGACCGGTTACGACCGCGAGGAACTGCTGGGTTCGTCGGTCCACATCATCAAGGACGACGAGACGGTCGCGGAGGCCGAGGAGGCCCTGCGGGAGCTCCTCCGGGAGAGCGGCACCGCCGACGCGTTCAACGTGGCGAAGCTCGACGTGGAGCTGATCACGAAAGACGGCGAGCACGTCCCCTGCACGGACCGGATGACGCTGCGCCCGAGCGACGAAGCGGGCAATCTGACGGGGACCGTCGGCACGCTCCGTGATGTCAGCCGCCAGCAGCGCCGCGAAGACATCCTCGGCGGGATGCTCGAGGCCACACAGGAGATGGTCCGCGCCTCCACCACGGACGAGGTGGCGCGCCTGGTCACCGAGACGGCCGTGGACGTGCTCGACATCAATCTCGTGACCCTCCGAGAGCACGACCCGGAGACGGACACGCTGGAGGTGATTTCGGTGTCCGACGCTGCCGACGAGCGCCTGCCCGACCGCCCTGTGTACGACGCCGACGAGGGCCTGGTCGGCGAGGCGTTCTCGCGGGACGAACTGCTGGTGTCGACGAACCTCGAGGAGGGCGGCGTCCGCAACTCCGGCGACCTGGAGACGGCCGCGTACCTGCCGCTGGGCGACAGACGAGTCCTCAGCGTGGGCCACCCCGGCGACGGTGGGTTCGACGACGACGAGCTGCGTTTCCTGGAGCTGCTCGCGGCGACCGCCGGCTCCGTGTTCGAGCGAGTCGACCGCGGCGAGCAGTTGCGCCGGTACGAGGCGGTCGTCGAGACGGCAGAGGAGATGCTGTTCACCACCGACGCCGAGGGACGGTTCGCGCTCGTGACCGCGCCGCTGGCGGAGTATCTTGGCCACGACCGCGAGTCGCTGACCGGACTCCCGGTCGCCGACGTGTTCCCGGACGACGAGGTCGTCGAGGACGTCGCCGAGGCCACGAGCGCCAACGCCTACGAGACGACGATGCGGACCCGGGAGGGCGACCTCATGCCCAGTCGCGTGACCGTGACGCCCATCGAGGACGGCACCGACACCGGGGTCGTGGGCACGGTCCGGGACATCTCGGAACTCCGCTCGGCCAAGCGGGAGGCGAGCCGACAGCGCCGCCGGTTCCGAGAGCTGTTCGACACGCTCGCCGACCCTGTCGCCGACCTCGAGTACGAGGACGGTGAGGCCGTCGTCAGGAGCGTCAACCCGTCGTTCGGGGGCCTCTGTGACTGTCCCGAGGAGGCGGTCCGCGACAGGCCGCTGTCCGCGGTCCGGGATGGGCTCCCCGACGCGCTCGCGGACGTGCTGGCCGACGTCGAGACGCCCGACACCAGCCTCCAACGCTCAGTCGAGGTCCGCACCGACGACGGGCGGCGGTACTTCCTGCTCCGGTCGGTGCCCTACGAGGGCGACGACGGCGAGCGGGCGTTCCTCATCTTCACCGACGTCACAGAACTCGAACGCCGGGGGACCCACCTGTCGGTGCTCCAGCGCCTCCTCCGGCACAACCTGCGGACCGAGACGACGGTGATCCAGGGGTACGCCGAGGCGCTGATCGAGGACGACTCTGCGGGGGTTCGGGAGGCCGGCGAACGCATCCAGGAGGCGAGTCGATCGCTCGTCCAGACCAGCGACACGGCCCACACCATCCAGCAAGTGCTCAGGGGTGACGACAGCCGAGAGGTCGTCGCCGCCGCCGACTTGCGGACATCGCTGTCGGAGGCGCTCTCGGCGCGGTTCCCCGACGACGACATCGTGGTCGTCGGTGACTCGGATGCCGCGGTCCGGATCAGCGACGACCTGCGAACCGCCGTCGAGGAACTGGTCGACAACGCCGTGACCCACGCCGCTCCGGACCCGACGGTGACCGTGCGCCTCGACGATACGGGCGACGAACTCCGCGTAGCGGTCGGCGACGACGGCCCCGGTATCCCCGACGACGAGTGGGACGTGGTCGCCGGCGACCGCGAGATCACCCAGCTGCAACACACCAGCGGCCTCGGCCTGTGGCTGGTGAAGTGGATCGCCGACCGCCACGGCGGACGACTGCTGCGGACCGACGACGGCGACGGCGCGGAGGTCTCGCTCTGCCTGCCGACCGTCTGATCAGGGGAACGATCCGAACAGGTCCCGTTCGGGCCAGTCGGAGACGGAGACTGCCGCGCGGTTGAGCGTCTGTTGTGCCGCTCGGTTGAACTCGCGGAAGCCCTCTCTGGGCCGAGAGTTGAACAGCGCCACGAGAGTGAGGTCGTACTCGGCCAAGCGAACCAGGTAGCCGTAACTGCCCGGCAGCGACCCGTTGTGCCACAGCGAGGGCCGGGCGCCGTCGCCCGGGATGACGTACCAGCCGGTGCCGTAGTACTGGGAGGTACCGCGCCAGCGGTCGATTTCCGGCCGCGTGGCAAGCGTCTCGCGGGTCGACCCGTCCAGCAACGGCCCGGCCGATCCTCGCCCGTCCAGCGCCGTCAGGAACCGCAGCAGGTCGACCCCGGAGCCGATCCAGCCGCCGTTCGCGTCGTTGGCCTCGATGACACCGGTGCCGTACGGCGACGGCACCTCCCCGGCGTCGGGGAACACGGAGTCGACCGTCCGGTGGCCGTAGTACCTGACCTCGCCGTCGGCGAGGTTCGACCGCCGCGTTGCCCCGATCTGCATCCGCGAGATGCCGGCCCCGTCGAGCACCGCGTCGGCGACGTGCCGTTCGTAGTCGTCGCCGGTGACCGCCTCGACGACCCGTCCCAGGACGCAGTACCCGAAGTTCGAGTAGGCGAACCCGGTCCCCGGGGCGAACGACAGGGGTTGGCCGAGCGTGTGCCGGACGATCTGTTCGGCGTCGGCCGGCGGTTCGACGCCGAGTTCGCGGGCGATGCGGGTCGTCTCGAACATCGGGTCGTACCCCAGCTCCCGGTTGCTCCAGCCACCGGTGTGCCGCAGGAGCTGCCCGACGGTGACGTCGAGAGCACGGTCGTCGGCGGGACCGCCGTCCGGGACGAGGTGATCGAGGATATCGACGGCGCGGTCGTCGAGGGCGAGTTCGTCCCGTTCGAGGAGGTCCAGGACGGCCACCGCGGTGATCGGTTTCGAGATGCTGGCGACCCGGAACAGCGCCTCGGGACGGACCGGACGGTCCGTCTCCCTGTCGGCATAGCCGTAGCCGCGAGCGAACACGAGGCGGTCGCCCTTCGCGACGGCGACCGACCCGCCGGGGAGCTCCCACTCGCGCATCAGGGCGGGGACCGCGTCCTCGAAGGCCTCGGCGCCTGCTAGCGGTGGTCCGGTGGTCGGCAGCGAGTCGTCCGTCGCCGTGGTCGTCTCCGCTGGCGTAGCCGTGCCGACGGTCGTCGTCGGTCTCGTGGTCGTCGGCTCGACGGTCGACTCGGGTGGTGCGGTCGCGTCGTCGTCGTCCGTCCCGGAACACCCGGCCAGCGCGGCGGTGGAGGCTGTCAGGGCTGCCAGGACAGATCGCCGCGATCGTCGTGTCATTGATTCGAAACTGCGAGCGAGACAGTAAGTACCTTTCGCGAAGAAATTTTCTCCCCTAGGGCCGGGCCCACCGCACGTCTCGCAACCCTTTTGATCGGCTCCCGCATCGGGGGAGGTATGACCGACGAACAGGCGGTGCTGGACTGTCTCCTCGATAACGCACGGTACGAGACCGACGACCTCGCCCGGATGACGGGCCTCGACGAGGACGCAGTAGCGGCCGCACTCGACCGCCTGGAGGCCGGCCCGGTCGCGGGCTACCGGCCGGTCGTCGACTGGGACCGGATCGACCGCGAGCACGTCGTCGCCGTCGTGGAGTGCGACGTGGAACTCGATCGGGAGACCAGTTACGACGACGTCGCCCGACGGCTAGCCCGCTTCGACGAGGTGGCGACGCTGCGGCTGATTTCTGGGGAGTTCGACTTCCTGTTGACCGTCGAGGGCGAGTCGATGCAGGAGATCGCCAGATTCGTCGCCGATCGCGTCGCGCCGGTCCCGGAGATCACCGGGACGGTCACCCACTACGCGATGGAGACCTACAAGGAGGCCGGCGAGGAGTTCGACCGCGACGACGACGACCGGCGGTCGGTGACGCCATGAAGCGTGCCGAACGGGTCGAGAGCGTCGGGCCCTCCGGGATTCGGCGGTTCTTCGAACTCGCGGAGGCCCGCGACGACGTCATCTCGCTGGGCGTCGGCGAACCCGACTTCTCGGCGCCGTGGCCCGCCCGCCAGGCCGCCATCGAGGCGCTGGAGCGCGGGCACACCTCCTACACCGCCAACCGCGGCATGGCCGAACTCCGGACGGCGATCTGCGAGCACGTCGACCGGCGGTACGACCTCTCGTACGACCGCGACGAGGAGGTCGTCGTCACCGCCGGCGTCAGCGAGGCCGTCGACCTCGCGCTGCGGGCGTTCGTCGACCCCGGCGACGCCGTCGCTGTACCCCAGCCGTCGTACATCTGCTACGAGCCCGGCGTCACCTTCGCCGGGGGCGACGTCTGCCGCGTGCAGACCCACCGGGAAGACGACTTCCGCCTGACCCGCGAGGCGCTTTCGGCCGCCGGCGCCGACGAGGCCGTCGCGCTGGTGCTGTGTTACCCCAACAACCCGACCGGCGCCGTGATGACCCGTGCGGACCTCGAACCGGTCGCCGCGTTCGCCCGTGAACACGACCTACTGGTCCTCTCGGACGAAATCTACGCCGACCTCACCTACGGTCACGATCACGTCTCCATCGCGACGCTGCCGGGCATGCGCGAGCGGACCGTCGTGTTCAACGGCTTCTCGAAGGCCTACGCGATGACGGGCCTGCGCCTCGGCTACGCGCTCGGACCGCCCGAAGCCATCGAGGCGATGAACCGCATCCACCAGTACTCGCTGCTGTCGGCGCCGACCACCGCCCAGCACGCCGCCCTGGAGGCGCTGGACTCCTGTGACGACGCGGTCACCGAGATGGTCGAGGCCTACGACCGCCGGCGCCGGTACCTCCTGACGCGCTTCGAGGAACTCGGCCTCGACTGCTTCGAGGCCCGCGGCGCCTTCTACGCCTTCCCGGCGGTGCCGGGCGGCGACAGCGAGGCGTTCGCCGAAGCGCTGCTGGACGAGCAGGGCGTCGCCGCGGTGCCGGGCGACGCGTTCGGGCCCGCCGGTGAGGGGCACCTCCGGGTGTCCTACGCGACCGGCATGGAGCAGCTGCGCGAGGCGACCGCCCGCCTGGAGCGGTTCCTCGCGGACCGCTGAACGACCGCGCCGACCGCGCCGGGTCAGACGACGTTCCGTTCTTCGCGTTCGCCGTCGCCGAACCGGTTGGCCGACAGCGCCGGGAGGTCCGTCACCTCGGTCCCGTCGTCGACGACCAGGTCCGAGACGATTCGGCCGGTCGCCGGCGCGTGTTGGAATCCGTGCCCCGAGAACCCCGCGGCGACGACAAGCCCCGGCCGGACCGCGTCGACGACGGCGTGGTCGTCCGGCGTCACCGCGTACAGCCCCGCCCAGCCGCCGGCCAGACGGCTCTCTGGGCCGAAGTAGTCGGTCCACTCGCCGGCGCTTTCGACCGCGTCGGCGGCCCACGGGACGTCCGGCCCGCTCTCGTATCGGTCCGGGTCGACATCCGGGTCCGCCTCGGCGAAATGTCCGCCGACGATGGCCCGCCCGTCGCGCTCCGGGCGGAAGTACGACCCCGTGTCGAGGTCGATGGTGAGGGGGTCGCCCTCCGGGACCCGGCGTTCGGGCTCGACGACGGCGACCTGTCGGCGGCGCGGCGCGATCGGGAGGTCAAGTCCAGCGGTCGCCGCGAGCGGTGCCGTCCAGGCGCCCGCCGCGAGCACGACGACGTCGGCCCGCAGGGGTTCGCCGTCGCACTCGACGCCGACGATGCGGTCGCCGTCGGTGAGCAAATCCGAAACCGGAGCGTTCGTCCGAACGTCGACGCCAGCCGCCGTCGCCGCCTGCGAGTACCCCTGCAGCGCGAGGTGCGGGTCCGCGTAGCCGTCCCGGGGGCAGTACGTCCCGCCGACGAACCGGTCGGTATCGATCCCTTCGCAGTGGCTCGCAGCCGTTTCCGCGTCGACGTACTCGACGGGAGCGCCGCGCTCGCGGGCCATCGCGGCGGTCTCGCGGAACCGCTCGGCAGTGTCCCGCTCTCTGGCCAGGAACAGGTAGCCGTGCTGGCGGAAGGCGACATCGACGCCGAACCGCTCTTCGAACGACTCCCAGACGTCGAGGCTGTACAGCGAGCAGTCGACGTTGACCGGCGTCGAGAACGACACGCGGATGCCGCCGACCGCGCGGTCGGTGCTGCCGGCGCCCAGTTCGTCCCGTTCCAGCAGCGTCACGTCGACGCCGCGGTCGGACAGTTCGACGGCGCTGGCGAGACCGACGATGCCGCCGCCGACGACGATGGCGTCCATCTACCGGGCTCCGACCTCAGGCGCTCTTGCGCTCGGGGTCGGAGCCGACGGGGTGGTAGTCCCAGAACCCGCCCTCGCGGATGGCGCGGCCGACGGCCTTGTGCATGTCTGGGAAGTCCTCGAAGGTCTCCTGGTCGACGTGCTCGAAGATGTCCGACAGCGCGACGACGCGCTGGTAGTTGATTCGGATGGGGTGATCGCCGAACTCCTCGACGAACTCGTCGCGCTCCAGTGGGAAGTCCTCCGCCTCGTCGACCTTCTTGGCGACGACAGCCATGCCGTACTTGCGCATCCCCTCGCTCCCCTCCTCGCCGTCGGGGTCGTGGGGCCAGTCCTCGCTCATACCCGCCGGTCGGGTCGGCGTCCACTAATACCTTCTCAAGCGGGGCAGCGGTCCGCTAGCACGCCTCACACCGCCACGCTTCCGGAACGCTCAGGGTCCGGTGCCAACTGGACACGGGTCCATGCCAGACTTCCCCCACGTCCAGGCGCTGGGCGCGGTCCGCAGACGCGACGGCGACCCCACCGTCGGCGACCCTCTCGACCCGAGCGACGAACTGCTGGTGTTCGACGGCTACGACGGCGACGACCTGTTTCACCGCTTCCTCGGCGGTACCGTCGAGTTCGGCGAACACTCTCGGGAGGCCGTCGTCCGGGAGTTCCGCGAGGAGGTCGGCGAGCGGTTCGTCGTGAACGGACTCGTCGGGACCTTCGAGCGCGTCTTCGAGTTCCACGGCGAGACGGGCCACGAGGTGTGGCGCGTCTACGAGGGCCACCTCGACGCCGACTGGCCGTACGACCGGGAGACGTTCACCTACGAGGAGGACATCCCGGACGGCGAGATGACCGCGCGCTGGGTGTCGGTGGCGGACCTGCGGGCTCCAGAGACGACGTTTCACGACGAGGCCGTGCTGGACGCCCTCTCCGAGTACGCCACGGGGTGACACCCGGCGCACCAGACCCACCGACCGACCGGGCCGGGACAAGGGAGGCCGACTAAGTGACTAGACTGTGGTTATACTCGCCGGTAGGTCGACTCTAGTCGCGTGCCACCAGACGAACAAGAGTCGGAAGCAGAGCATCGATCGCCAGCGACCCGGGACCCGACATCCGATCGAGAACGGGCCCCCGGACGACTCCGTCGCCGGGACCTGCTGCGAGCAGCACCCACTGCCGCGATCGTGGGGATCGCCGGCTGTAGCGGACTCGACGACAACGCCGACGGGACGGAGACAGAACCCGATGGGACTGCGACCGGAACCGGAGGGGACGGGACGTCACAGCCGACGACCACCTACGGGTACGGCGGAACCACGACGGCCGGCGACGTGACGACCGTCGCCACGACGGTCGCCGCGACGGCGACAGACACCCGAACGCGAACCGACACTGCCACACAGACGGAGACACCGACCCGGACGACGGAACGGCGTACGGAACCACCGACGACCGAGACGACCACTGTCGACGACTCGACGACCACTCGAACGACCCCCGAAGACGACTACGGACAGCAAGGGTACGGACAGTACGAGTACGGCGGCTGAACACACGACAGAGGAGAGGAGACTGGAGCACCCACGAACCACGACCCGAGCGAGAACACGATCCACCACACCACACCATGACACAGACACCGAATCACGACTACAACGTTCCGGACGAAGGCACGACCGATTGGCACCGTCCGCTCAACGACAACTTCCGCCAGTACGACACCGACATCGAGGTTCGCGACCGCTCCGCGAACCGCTCGGACTACACCCCCAAAGAGGGGGCGAAGTTCCTCGCGACCGACACCGGCACCGTCTTTCTGGGCGACGGGTCGCAGTGGCGTCGCCTCTCCTCGACCGGTACCAACCCCACCCTCGAGCGGATGGAGGCCGTCCAGGCGTTCGTCGAGAGCATCCTGACCGTGACCGGGCCGGTCCACATCGTCGAACCGAGCGGCTCCGAGAACGAGTTTCGCTTCCTCAGCGACGTCGGCGGAACGCCGACGACTCGTGTCGTCCACCGCTACCTCGACCAGTTCGACAGGTACGACGTCGAACTCCTCGAGCAGACCGGCGACGAGGCCGTCGGCTACACGGCGTTCTCCGCAGCCCGGGACGGCAGCCGGAGAGTCACGCTGGGCCAGAACGAGACACTCTCGATCGAGAGCGGGACGGTCACGCTCGACGCCGACCTCGACATCAACGGTCGCGTCCAGAACGTGTTGACGACGGCGGGTCCGATGCACATCGTCGAACCGAGCGGTGCCGAGAACGAGTTCCGCATGCTCACGGAGGTCGAAGGGACGCCGACAACCCGGGTCGTCCACCGCTACCTCGACCAGTTCGACAGGTACGAGATCGAACTCTTCAGACAGACCGGTGCCGAAGACGTCGGCTACGTGCCGTTCTCCGCGGCCCGGGACGACAGCCGCCGGGTCACCCTCGGGGCGAACGAACTCCTCGCGGCCGAGGGCGGCACCGTGACCGTCGAGGGTGACTTTGACGTCACCGGGAACAAGAACTTCACGCAGACCGTCGACACCGACGACGGCGAGCGAGAGGTCGTCTACACGGCCACGGAAGCACCGACGCCCCGAACCGAAGCCTCCGGGGTCGCCGAACTCGAGGACGGCCGCGCCGAGGTGGCACTCCCGGACCACTTCGCCTGGGTGACCAGCGAGGACGACCCACTCGTCGTCCAGACCACACCCTACGGGCACGGCGAGGGCCTCGTCGTCGCCGAGCGGTCGCCGGACCGGCTGGTCGTCGAGGAGCGGTCCGGCTCCGGCGAGTACGAGTTCGCCTACACGGTCAAGGGGACCCGCGAGGGCCACGGCGAGAAGGCTGTCGTCCGCGACCCCGCTCCCGATGCCGACACGAACGACGCCACCGAAGCGCCCGCCGACGACTGACGGGTGGGCGGCGAATCGAAGTCTCGCCGTCGCTGGATTCTCTCTCTCCCCGGTCGTCCGTCGCCGCCGAGAGCGAGACAGCTGTTCGCGCTGCCGGCGGGTGCCGGCACCGCTCACCGTTCAGTCGGCGGTCCCGAACGAACCCGGCGAGTAGTACTCACGCCGCCGACTGTGTGTCGGCGTCGTTCCTCGGTTAGTCCTCGGTAGCAAGCAAGACGAAGATTGCTGCGCGAGCACCTCGCGATTGCTCGGCGCTCTCCCCGATCAGTCGTCGGTCTCAAGCAAGACGGAGATTGCTGGTCGCGTCGTCGGCAAGGCCGACGCCGCTCCCCGATCAATCGTCCGTCTTGATATCCGCCGACAGCCCCTGTGCCATCTCGATGTCCTTCGAGTTGTTCAGGGTGAAGGCGGTCCGCTCGGTGACGGCCTCGATGACCTCGCGGGCCGAGGGCGCGCCCTTGCCGGACTTCTTGACGCCGCCGAAGGGCAGCTGGACCTCCGCGCCGATGCACGGCAGGTTGGCGTACGCCAGCCCGACCTCGCCGTGGTCGCGGTAGCGGTTGATCTGGCGGTAGTCCTCGGAGATGATGGCACCGGCCAGCCCGTAGTCGACGTCGTTGTGAATCTCCAGCGCGTCGTCGATGTCACCCGAGTACTCGATCAGCGCGACGTGCGGGCCGAACACCTCCTCCTTGATGCAGCGCAGGTCCTCGTCGTAGTCGACCTCGTAGACGAACGGGCCGACCCAGTGGCCGTCCTCGTGGCCGTCGGGAATCTCGTCGTCGTCCAGTTCCGCGCGATCGACGAGGACGTCGGCCCCCTCCTTGCGCGCGAGGTCGTTGTACTCGTGGAACTTCTCGACCTGGCTCTCGTCGACGACCGGCCCCATGAACGTGTCCTCCTCCAGCGGGTCGCCGACGGCGACTTCTTGGGCCAGCGAGACGTAGCGCTCCTTGAATTCGTCGTAGACGTCCTCGTGGACAATCAGGCGCTCGGAGGAGACACAGCGCTGGCCGGTGGTCTTGAACGAGGACATCAGCGCCGAGTGGACCGCGATGTCCAGATCGGCTTCCTCGGTGATCACGATGCCGTTCTTGCCACCCATCTCCAGCGAGACCTCGCGGCCGGGCTCGCCGCCGAGCGTGTCTGCGATCTGGTGGCCGACCTCCGCCGACCCGGTGAACAGCACCGTCGGGACGCGGTCGTCCTCGACGATGGCGTTACCGGCGTCGCCGAAGCCCTGAATCATGTTGAACACGCCGTCGGGCACGCCGGCGTCGGTCATCATCTCGGCGATGATCTGGCCGCACCACGGCGTCTGCTCGGCGGGCTTCCAGACGACGGTGTTGCCCTCGACCAGCGCGACGGCCATGTGCCAGAACGGGATGGCGACCGGGAAGTTCCACGGCGTGATGCAGCCGACGACGCCGCGGGGTTGGCGGCGCATGTAGCTGTCTTTGCTGGCGATCTCGCTGGGCACGACGTCACCCTTCGGGTGGCGGGCGTCGCCCGCGGCCCACTCGACCATGTGGTACGCCTCGACGACGTCGGCCCGACCCTCGGAGATTTCCTTGCCGCACTCTTTGGTGACGATCTCGCCGAGTTCGTCGGTGCGCTCGCGCAGTTCGTGGTACACCTCCCACAGCACCTCGGCGCGGTCGATGTGGGACATGTCCCGCCACTCCTCGAAGGCGTCCTCGGCGGCGTCGACCGCTCGCTGTACGTCCGCTTCCGTGCCGCGGTGGAACTCCGCGAGTGTCTCGCCCGTCGCCGGGTTCTCGCTCACGAAGGTCTCGTCGCCCGATCCCTCGGTCCACTCTCCGCCGATGTAGTGGCCGTACGTCTCCTGTGAGGCTTGCTGGCTCATGAACACGGAAAATTTCGCCAGGCCGGGTCAAAAAGGCTACCATGTTCCCGGCGCCGGGACCACCCCGCCGAGGAGTTTATCGGTGTCCCACCCCCAGCGACGACCATGCGACGGAGACGCACCTTCTTGCACGGCACCGCGGTCGCGCTCGTCGCCGGACTGGCCGGGTGTTCGGACGGCGGCGACGGAGACGACGGCGACGACGGGGGCGACGGAGACGGGACCACCGAGGGGATGTCCGGCGAAGACACCACCGAGGAGATGTCCGGCGGCACCACCGAACCCGCCACGGACGGCGTCGAGGAGATCACGGTCGCCCCCGGCGGGTCCCTGGAGTTCGACCCCGACAGCCTCTCCGTCGAGGTCGGGACCACCGTCCGCTGGACCTGGGATGGCAGCGGCCACAACGTCGTCGTCGAATCCAAACCCGGCGACTCCGACTGGGAGGGCGACGACGCCCAGCTGTACGACTCGGGACACTCTCACGAGTGGACCTTCGAGACGAGCGGCACCTACGAGTACTACTGCAACCCCCACCGCGGGTCGGGGATGGTCGGCTCGCTCACCGTCGGCGATGTCGGCGGCGGTGGCGGGTCCGAATCCGGGAGCGACGACGGCACGACCGACTACTGACCGGCGGCGACCTTCTCCAGTTCCCCCTTGAGGCGGTTGGCGTCGAAGGCGTGGTCGGGCCGCACCGACACGAAATCGAGGAAGTCACGAGCCGCGATCAGGGTCCCGGTGTCGTAGTGCTCGCCGGCGGCCGCGACGGTCGGGGGCGTGCCGACGCGTGGCGCCAGCACGCCCATCGCGCACGCGAGGTCGTAGGCACGGGCGCTGTCCATCCCGTCCTCGCGCACCGTCGTCGCGTCGACGAAGTACAGTTCGTCGCCGCTGAGCAGGACGTTCTCCGCCCGGAGATCGCCGTGGGCCAACCCGGCGTCGTGGAGCCGCGAGAGCAGTCCGAACAGCGGCTCGACGAACGCCGCGACGGTGTCGTCGGACAGCTCTCCCAGCGTGCGAAACGACGGCAGGAACTCCAGCACCAGCACGCCCAGCCCCTCGAACTCGAATGCCTCGACGGGTTCCGGCGCGTTCAGCCCGACCGCCCGCATCCGCTCGGTCGCCACGAGTTCCCGCTCGACCATCGTCGCCGGGCCCTCGACGTGCTCGAAGAATCCGGGCGTCCCCGTCGAGAACGCCCCGAGGTTGCGCCCGGCGGTGAACAAACCGTGGACCAGCGAGTTCTGCTGGGTCACGACCTTCACGAACAGGTCGTCGTCGACGACGAACGGCGTCGAGAGCCAGTTGTCGGCGTCCAGAAACTCGATGCGAATCTCCTCGCGATCGTAGCGGCGACAGAGTTCCACCCCCAGCGCCTCCAGTCTGGTCCAGTCGACGCTCCCGCGGAGGAGTTCCCGAATCCCCATCGGTCGAGGTGTGTACGGGGAGACGTAAAGCGTCTTCGCGGGATCAGTCCTCGTCGCCGCGCCGTCGCCGCCGCGCGAGTTCGAGGCCGCCGAGCAGCCCCGCGACGCTGCCGACGATTCCCGGCCCGGGGAGGCCACCACCGCTGCCGCCGCCGTCGTCGCCGCTCGGGGCGGTCGTCTCCGGAGCCGTCGTCGGCGCCGCCGTCGTCGTGGCGGGGGCGTCCGTCGAGGGCGCCTGGGTCGTCGTCTGTGGCGAGGTGTCGAGGAACAGGTTCTTCCCCGTCTCGTAGGCGGTGAACAGGTCCTCGCTGGGCTCGCTGTTCAGCTGGGTCGTGACCGGCAGACGCTCGTCGTCGTTGATGTTGTTCTCCGCGTCGGTGACGCGCTGGTCGCTCAGTCGCAGCTGTGACCCGATCTCCTCCGCGATGGCGTCGAGTCGGTCCCTGCTCTCCGCCGGCGCGACCGCGCTGCCCAGCAGGACGACGGCGCCGCCCCCGCGGGCGAAGCCCGCCCACGTCGACAGCGTCTCCTCGGCGACGTCCTCGGCGGGTGGGGCGACGATCAGAGCGCGCGCGTTCTGGAGGCGCTCCTCGTAGTTCCCGTTGACGCCCTCCAGCCCGATGTCGAATCCCTCGAGGTACCGCTTGAAGAAGGAGACGCCCTCTGCGGAGACGCTGTAGTCGGCGCCGTACTGGCCGTGGCCGCCGTCGACCAGGACGTCGCCACCGCGACTCGACAGCGCGGCGAGGACGTTCAACACGAACGTGAAGTTCTCGAGTCCGCCCGTGTCGACGGCGAAGCCGGCGTCGCGTTCGTACTGCTCGTCGATCATCGTCCCGCCGACGATCCCGAGGCTGTTGCCCTTGTCGAGGCCGACCAGCGGCGCCCCCGCCGGCGAGGCCGAGTCCTCGGCGTACACGGGCACCTGGTTGCTCCGGAGCGACCCCTCCGCCCTGGTCACCGATACCGCGTTGGGGACGAACACGTCCTCGACGGTGCGGTTCCGAACCGTCGGCGTCGCACTCGTGTCGCTCCCCGCCCACAGCCCGCGGTTCTCGGAGCGAGCGGCCGCCTCCCGAGACCAGAACTCCTCATGGCGAGTGAACGAGGAGTCGTACACCCGCGCGAAGCCGTGGTCGAGCAGGTGTCCGTTCAGGGAGTCGTCGCGACTCCCGCTCCCGTCGGCGTCGTAGTCGACGTACGCCAGCAGGCGACCGTTCCCGTCCTCGACGGGTTCGTTCTCGTCGAAGGTGACGGTGACGTCGGCGCCGCCCAGGGCGGCCGTCACGTAGTCAGAGGCGTTCAGCGCCCAGGCGGCGAGGTAGGGGTGTTCACCGTAGTCCGGCGGGTTGCTCGGCGCCCCGTCGATGCCGTTCCGGCCGCCGAAGAAGTCGAAGGCGTGGTTGAACAGACCGGTCGTCGGCAGGAAGGACTCGCCGGAGTTGTTCTGGGCGTCGGTCACCTGATCGTCGTTGAACCGGAACGACAGCTCCAGCGCCGACGCGATCTCGTTGAGGTACCCGGAGCCGTCGGCGCCGTCGAAGTCGTTGCTGCAGTGGAGGAACAGCACCCCGTCGTCCTGAACGAACGCCGAGAGCTGTTCCAGTTCCGAGTCGGTGTACGAGCGGCCGGGCGACGTGATCACCGCGGCGTCGGCCGTCGAGAGGTTGTCGGTGAGCGCGTTGGTCGACTGCACGTCGTAGCCCTCGGACTCGGCGTACTCGACGAAGTTGCTCACCTCCGACTGGGTGACGGTCTGGTCGTGGCCCTCCTCCCAGAGGACCGTCCCCGAGCCCTCCATGTAAGAGTCCCAGACGTTCAGCAGGAACTCCTCGTTGTCGAGCGCGGCGGGGACCGCGTCGGGGACCAGCGCCGATCCGAACCCGACCACCGAGCCGTCGACGCCGGCCAGCGGAATCGGGTGCGACGACGGGTACACCACCGCGTCGTCGCCGCCGCCCTCCGCGTCGCCGTTGGTCGCGGTCGGTTCCGCCCAGACCGCGACCCTTTCGCCGTCTGACAGCGGTTCGCCGTCGGGGTCGACCAGCGAACAGGTCTGGCCGAACTGGACCGTCACGAGGCCGTTGTCGCCGAGGCCGCTGGTAGGGTCGGTCTCGTCGCCAAGCCCCTCCCACTCCTCGGGGCGTTCGGCGTCGGCCGCGGCGGGCGTCTCGGGGGTGTCCACCCCCAGCAGGCGGATCGTCGCAATGCCGCCGTCGGAGAACCGCGCCGACACCGTGTCGCCGTCGTCGACGCCGGTGATCACCGCGTCGTAGGATTCGCCCTGCTGGAAGTCGATGCCCGGCGGCTCCTGATCCCCACCCTGCCCGAAGTAGGGGAACGAGTCGTTGAACTCCGTCGTCGTCGGGAGGAACGGGGCGCCGCCGTTGGTCTGCTCGTCGACGACCTGGTCGTCGTTGAACCGGAACGACAGCTCCAGCGCCGACGCGACCTCGTTGAAGTTGTCGGTCGCGTCGAAGTCGTTGAAGTCCGACTGGGACAGCAGCACGACCGCGCCGCCGTCGTCGGCGAACGACACCAGCGTCGACAGTTCGGACTGCGACAGGGCCTGCGACGGCGTCGTGATGACGATACCGTCGGCGCCGTCGAGGTCGCCCGCCATGTCTTCGGTGGGCTGGAGCTGGTAGCCGGCGTCGCTGGCCTGACTCTGGAAGCCCGAGAACCCCTCGCCGGTGTTCTCGTCTTCGCCGGCGAGCGTGTAGAACTGGCCGTGGCCCTCGTCCCACAGCACGCTGGTGCCGTCGACGTGCTCGTCGAAGACGTTCAGCAGGAAGTTCGCGTTGTCCGGCGGGTAGTCCGTGCCGTCGTGGACCAACACGTTCCCGACGCCGACCACCGACCCCTCGCTGGCGACGATCGGGATCGGCGTATCCGCCGGGTACGACACCGCGTCGCCGTTCCCGTCCTGATCGGTGTTGGTCGCGCTGTCGCTGGCCCACACCGCGATCACCGAGTCGTCGGTCAACGGTTGTTCGTCGGTGGTCAACAGGCTACTCGTCGAGTCCAGCAGGAGCTCAGACACCTGGCGGTTCGCCACGCGGGTGCCGCTGCCGGCGTCGAACTCGGCGCTTGTCACCACCCCGGCGCCGAGCGTCGACGCGGTCATCGCTCCCAGGAAGGTTCGGCGCCTCACGGCGACGAACACTCCACTCGGGTCCACCGGTAGCCATCGGTCGTGCGCGTCCGTCCGTCGTCTAACATGATCGATTCGTCTATGGGCGATTCGGAAAGAACCGAGTTAAATGGTGCGGCCCCGGCCGGCGGGCTCAGTCCCGCCGCCAGCGGCGACCGAACAGCGCGACGAGCGCCACCGCCACCAGCGCCGCGGGGGTGCCGAGCCCCGGGACCGGCGCGTCGTCACCGTCCTCGGTCGTCTCGGAGGGCCACGTCGTCGTCTCGGTCGCCCCCGGTTCGGTCGTCGGCGCCGCCGTCGCCGTGCCCGGAGCGGTGGTGTCACCACCGGGGTCGGTGGGCGGCGGCGCCGTCGTCTCCGGCGGTGCAGTCGTCGGCGCCGCGGTCGGGGTATCCGTCGGCGTCGGCGAAGCCGGCCCCTCGGCGACTGTCAGGGCGCCGGTGGTCGTCGTCGGTCCCACGCGGCCCCCGTCGTCGTCGTCGACCTGCGTGACCTCGACGCGCAGTCGGGTGTCGCCGGCGGACTCCCCGCGGACCGTCACCGTTCCGAACGGCACGTCGGCGTCGCCCGGTCGGACGTCGTCGTTCGCGTCGACGGCCTTCAGCACCGCCGCGGCCCCGCCGTCGACGACGCGCGCCTCGCGCAGCGAGTACGTCTCGGGCACGCTGGCGTCGACGATGGTCGCGGTCGACGGGTCGGCGACGCGGACGGTCACGTTGTACCCCGACAGTCCGTCGGGTGCCGTCGACAGCGCCACCGCCGTCTCCGTGGTCTCCCCGGGCGCGACGCGGGCGTCGGCCACCGCCACGTCGGCGTCGGCGACGCTCGGAGCCGCCGCGGCACCGCCGGTCGCGGCGGCGACCGCCAGCAGGGCGATCAGACAGCCGTACGCCGTCGGAACGCGGATCATGCCCTACAGTTCCTCGAAGAGCTCGTTAATGTCGTCGAAGTCGATCCGACCGTTGTCGTTGAAGTCGTAGGCGTCGGCGTTGTCGGTGACGGCCTCGCTGTCCTTGTTCTGGAACAGGAGCACGACGTCCTCGGAGTCGAGTCGACCGTTGCCGTTGAGGTCCTCGTACTCGCCGTCGCCGTCGGGGTCGGTCGGAAGCGGGTTGTCGCCGATGCGCTCGACGGGCACCGCGCGCACCTCACCCGTCTCGACGACGGGATCGATGGCCGCGCCGCCGTCGGCGTCCAGCGCCGCGACGGTCGCGGTGAGGTCGGTCCGGCCCGCGCCGGCGAACGCGAGGTCCACGGTCCCGAGTTCGACGTCGGACGCACCGCCCTCGATGGCGTCCTCGGTGTCGCTGGCCTTCAGGACGACCGACGACCCGTCGTCGGCGACGACCGGGTCCTCGGTCAGCCCCAGCGCGTCGGGGTACGAACCGCCGGTGACCTCGACGACGCTCGGATCGGAGACGCCGACCTCCAGTCGGTAGCCGGCGACGCCCTCGGGAGCCTCGTCGATCCGCACCGTCGCGGTCGTCGACCCCTCGGCGCCGACACGTTCGTCGTCGACGGTCACCGACAGCGTGGGTCGGGCGGGCTCGCCGTCACCGTCGTCACCGTCGCCGCCCTCGTCGGGCGCGAACGGCTCGAACAGGTCGAACGAGTCGTCGAAGTTCGTCGTCACCGGGATCGACGCGTCGCCGTTCAGGTTCGAGTCGCCGTCGGTGACGGCCCCGCCGAGGCCGAGGTCGCTGCCGAGGTCGGCGGCGAGGCGCTCCAGGTTCGCGGTCGCGTCGTCGGGCGCCGCGGCGCTGCCCAGCAGCACGACCGCGCCGCCGTCGTCGACGTACGACGACAGCGCCGCGACCTCCTCGTCGGTGAACGTGGAGACGGGTGTCGTGACAAGGAACGCCCGCGCGTCGGCCAGACGGTCCGCGTAGGCGCTGTTGACCTGTTCGAGGTTCAGTCCGACGCCCTCGAGGAAGCGCTGGTAGTACGCCGCGTCCTCACTCGAGAGGGCGTAGTCGGCGCCGAACTGGCCGTGACCGCCGTCGATCAGGACGTCACCCTCGCGGTCGGACAGCGAGTCCAGCAGGTTCGAGAGGAACGCGTAGTTCTCGTAGCCGCTCGTGTCGACGGCGAACCCCTCGGTGGCCTCGTAGCTCTCGTCGACGAACGGGGAGCCGACCATCGCGACGCCAGCATCCTCGTCGACGCCGACCAGCGGCGTGCCGTCCTCGGCGGCGACCGGCGCGCCGCTGCCACCCTCGACGGCGGCCGCGGCGGGGAAGAACAGTTCCTCGACCTGCCGGTTGCGAATCTCGGACGCCTTCGAGATGTCGCTCTCGGTCCAGAGCTTCGCGTTCTGGTTCCGAGCGGCGTTCTCCAGCGCCCAGAACTCGTCGTGGCGAGAGAGGGTCGACCCGTACACCCGCGCGAGGCCCTCCTCGATCAGCTTCCGGTTGTACGTCGTCGTGCGCTCGCCGTCCCCGCTCGCGTCGTAGTCGATGTACGCCAGCAGACGGTCGAACGGGTCGGTGATGCCCTCGTTCTCGTCGAAGTAGATGTCGACGGTCTGCCCGGACAGCTCGTTCTCGGCGAACGCCGTCGCCTCCTTCGCCCACTTCACGAGGTACGGGTACTCGACGTCGGAGCCGCCGTCGCCGCTCTCGCCGAAGTAGGGGAACGAGGTGTCGAATCGGGTGGTCTCGAACGAGAAGTCACCTCCCGAGTTCTGGACCTGTGCGTCGTTGAACCGGAACGGCGCACCGACGGCCTCGAACACCGCGTTCGAGGCGGCCGAGTTGTCGAAGTTGTCGAAGTCGGACTTGCCCAGCACCAGGACGCTCCCGCCGTCCTCGGCGAACGTCGAGAGCGCGTCCAGTTCGGCGTCGGAGGGCTGCTCGGGGTTGCTGAACACGACCAGGTCCGCGCCGTCGAGGTCCTCGGTCAGCGAGGTCGCCGCCGAGACGTCGTAGCCCGCGCTCTCCGCTGCGCTCTCGAACTGGGAGAACGAGCCCAGCCCGTCGAACTCCTGATCGTCGTACCACTTGACGGTCCCCTCGCCGCCGGCGAGGTCGTCGAAGATGTTCAGCAGGAAGTTCCGCGACGGGTCATCGAACCCGTCGTCGTTGGCGACGAACGAGCCGACGCCGACGACGTTGCCGTCCGCCGCCGCCAGCGGGATCGGCGTCCCGTCGGGGTAGGAGACGGCGTCACCGTTCCCGTCCTCGTCGGAAATCTGCGCGCCCTCGGGTGCCAGCACCGCGATGCGGTCCTCGTCGGTGTACGGGGTGCCGTCCGCCGCCAGCAGACTCGTGCCGGAGTAGTAGAACAGCGAGTCGACGCTCCGGTCCTGGCCGCCGTCCCCCTCCTGCTGGTAGGACAGCCCCTCCCACTCCTGGGGGCGCTCGGCGTCGGCGGCGCTGGCCGACTCGGTCGTGTCGACGCCCAGCACGCGAATCGTCTCCTGAGTGCCGTCGTCGAACTCCACGTCGACGGTGTCGCCGTCGGCGACCGAGACCACGTCGACGGTGTAGCGCTCGCCCGGCTGCAGGTCCGGCCCCGTCGAGATGCCCTCGCGGTCGTCGAAGTAGGGGAACGAGTCGTCGAACCGCGTCGTCGTCGGGATGAAGTCGGTGCCGGCGTTGTTCTCGGCGTCGAGCACCTGGTCGTCGTTGAACCGGAACGACAGGCCGAGTGCGTCGGCGATGGCGTTGAGGTTGTCCGTCTCGTCGAAGTCGTCGAAGTCAGACTGGTCGTGCAGGAGCAGCGCGCCGCCGTCGTCGAGGAACGACGCGAGCGCGTCCAGTTCCGCGTCGGTGAACGCCGCCGACGGCGAGGTAACGACGAGCGCGTCGGCGCCGTCGAGGTCGGCCGTGAACTCCGACGTGGCGACGACGTCGTAGCCCTCGGACTCGGCGTACTCCTCGAAGTTCTGGAACGACCCGAGGTCGTAGAACTGGTCGTGGCCCTCGTCCCACAGGACCGTCCCGTCGCCGACGAGTTCGTCCCAGACGTTCAGGAGGAACTCCTCGTTGCCCGTCTCGAAGTCCGCGTCGTCGTCGACGAACGGACAGCCGATGCCGAACACCGACCCGTCGGCCGCCGCCAGCGGGATGTCGGCGTCGCTGGGGTACGAGACGGCGTCGCCGTTGCCGTCCTCGTCGACGTTCTCCGCCGTCGACTCGGCCACGACCGGCACCGCCGACAGGTCCGTCAGCGGTTCGCCGTCGGCGTTCAGGAGGCTGCTGGTCGAGTCGAACGCCAGTTGCGGTACGGTGTCTGCACGGTACGTGCCGTCGAGTTTCGCAGCGGCCGTGCCACCGACGGATGCGGTCGCCAGCGCGGCCAGGAAATTCCGTCGTCTCACGACCGGGGTGTTCCGACACAGAGGTATAAATTATGCGGATCGGCCGCAGAATTTTAGACTATATATCCATATCGTTACGGATTCCTATTTGGACCTCCCGAGAGACTGGACCGGCCGAAAGTCCGCGTTCCGTCCTCGACAACGGTTCTCGACGGGCGTCCCGTTCACGCGGCCGTCCGATGAGGTCGGCTCCCACCGCCAACGTAAACGACAGTCGACACGTCTGGGCGCGATCCGCGCGAGCTCGTCGACCGACGGGCGTCTCTCCCGAGCGGCGACGTGGGAGCGACACCCCGGAGGTACCGAGCGCGGTTCCGGGCGGACCCGAAGGCGGGTAATTTATAGCGCACCTGGCCAACGCTCGAACATGGACTTCAGCCTTCCCGACGAACACCGGATGATCCGGGACACGGTCCGGGAGTTCTGCGAGGAGGAGATCGAGCCCATCGCGCAGGATGTCGAGGACGAGCACCGATTCCCCGAGGAGATTTTCGAGCAACTCGGCGAGATGGACGTGATGGGCGTCCCCGTCTCCGAGGAGTACGGCGGCCTCGGCGGCGACCAGCTCATGTACGCGCTGGTCTGTGAAGAGCTCGGGCGAGTCTCCGGCTCGATCGGCCTCTCGTACGCCGCGCACGTCTCGCTGGGCAGCAAGCCCATCGAGCAGTTCGGCACCGAGGCTCAGAAGGAGCGCTGGCTGGAGCCGCTCGCGTCCGGCGAAGAGATGGGTGCGTGGGCGCTGACCGAGCCCTCCAGCGGCTCCGACGCCTCCGACATGGACACGATGGCCGAGAAGGAGGGCGACGAGTACGTCCTCAACGGCACCAAGCAGTTCATCACCAACGCCACCGTCGCCAACTCCGTCCTCGTGAAGGCCGTCACCGAACCCGGCGCGGGCTACGACGGCATCTCGACGTTCATCGTCGACCCCGACGACGACGGCTTCGAGGTGACGACGGTGTGGGACAAGATGGGGCTGAACGCCTCCCCGACCTGCGAGATTCAGCTCGACGACGTCCGGATTCCGGCGGACCGCCTGCTCGGCGAGGAGGGCGACGGCTGGACGCAGACGAAGAAGACGCTCAACGGCGGTCGCATCTCCATCGCCGCGCTGTCGACGGGGCTAGCCCAGGGGGCGTTCGAGGCCGCCCGGGAGTACTCGACGGAGCGCGAGCAGTTCGGCAAGCCCATCTCGAAGTTCGACGCCATCCGCAACAAGATCACCGAGATGCGCCGCGACGTCGAGAGCGCGCGCCTGCTGACCCACCGCGCCGCCTGGGAGTACGACCAGGGCCAGGATGTCACCGAGACCTCCTCCATCGCCAAGTGGGACGCCAGCGAGGCCGCCCGCGAGGTCGCCGAGGAGGCCGTGCAGGTGCTCGGCGGCTACGGCTACACCGAGGACTTCGCCCCCCAGCGGTTCTACCGCGACGCCAAACTCATGGAGATCGGCGAGGGCACCAGCGAGATTCAGCAACTCGTCATCGGTCGGGAACTCGGCCTCTGAGCGGGCCGAGCCACGTCGGGTTCGGGCACGAGTTTTCGGCTCCCGGGCGTCAGGTTTGACTGCCGTCGCCCCCTGGCGGCATCCGTGACCGAAGACCCGACGGACCCGTACGCGACGCTGCGCGACGACGAGTACCTGGGGCCGCTGATCGACGAGCACGGCGAGTTGACCGTCGACCCCGCGGAGGACTTCTTCGCGCGGTTCGTCACCTCGATCCTCCGCCAGCAGGTGTCGATGGCGTCGGCCGCGGCGACCCGCGAGCGCCTGTTCGACGCCGTCGCGGTCACCCCCGAGGGAATCCTCGACGCCGAGGAGGCGACCCTCCGGGACGCCGGCCTCTCGCGACAGAAGACTCGGTACGTCCGCAACGTCGCCGAGGCGTTCGTGGACGGCCTCTCGCGGGCGTCGCTCGCGGAACTGGACGACGCCGCCGCCCGCGAGCGGCTCACCGACATCACGGGCGTCGGCGAGTGGACCGCGAACGTGCAACTGATCTTCTCGCTGGGCCGCGAGGACGTGTTCCCCGTCGGCGACCTCGGAGTCCGGAAGGGCATGGCGCGGCTGTTCGATCTCGACGTCGAGGACCGCGCCGAGATGGTCGACCGCGCCGAGCGCTGGCGCCCGTACCGGACCTACGCGACGCTGTACTGCTGGCGCGTCGAGGAGGACATCGCCGACAGCGTCGCCGAAGTGATCCGCGAGTGACTACTCCTCGGCCTCTTCCTCGGCGGTTGCCTCGTCGGCACCCGATCCACCGGCGTCCGCCCGGCGGCGCACGTCAACCCGGTAGTGTTCGAGGATGTCCCGGCCGAGCAGGAGCGGGTACTCCATGTGGCCCCGATCTTCGACGCTGGCGGTGACGGTGTGCTGAGTGCCGCCGACGCCGACGACCAGGTCCACCACGGGACGGCTCTTTCCCCCCTTGACGCTGCCCGATTTCACCCGGGCGACCGACTTGATCGGACCGGCCCCGACGTCGGCCGCCAGGCTGGTGTCGACGCTGGTTCGGGTCGCGCCCGTGTCGGACTTGGCGGTGACGGTGCGGCTCCCGCTCGTGCCGGTCACGGTCACCTCCTCGGTGTAGCCGATGACCGTCGGTTCGCTCCGGCGGGTCGGGACGGCCTCGGGCTTGCAGTCGGGGACTGAGTCGTCGAGGGTCGCCTCCAGTCGAGCGACCGCCGCCTCGTCGACAGCGCCGCCGCCGCGTTCGATCGCGAGCTGTGCGATGTGCGGCGCCGGACTGATGCCAGTGGCGCTGTGCAGGCCCTTGAACCCCGCCGTGGGGTTGACCTCCAGAACCTTCCACCCGTCGGCGCTCTCGACGAGGTCGACGCCAGCGACGTCCAGTCCCACGGCGTCGGCGGCGTCGGCAGCCATCCCCCGGAGCTCTGGCGTGAGGTCGTCGATGGCGTCCTCGACGCTGCCGCCCAGCGCGACGTTGGTTCGCCAGTCGTTCTCGGGGGCGTAGCGGTACATCGCGCCGACGACCTCGCCGTCGACGACGTACGCCCGGAGGTCCCGGGCCCGTTCGTCGCCACGCTCGATCAGTTCCTGGAGGAACGCGTACCTGTTTCCGACCTGCGCGCCGACGGTGTCGTCGGGGCCGATCTTCCAGGTGCCGCCGCCGTGGGTCCCGATGGCGGTCTTGTACACCGCCTCCTCGCCGAACGCGTCGCGCTCGCGGTCCAGGCGCGCCGACGAGAGGGCGAACAGCGCCCGCGGCACGGGGACGTCTGCCTCGGCCAGCGTCGCTCCCGCGGCGATCTTGTGGGTCGCGGTCATCGTCGCCGCCGGCTGGTTCAGCGTCGGGCGCAGCTGTGCCACCGTCGACGCCAGCCCCAGCGCCTCACAGGGCTGGGGCGTGTTCGAGAGCAGCAGTCGGTTGACGATCACGTCGACGTCGGGTTCGAGTTCGACGCCGTCGTCGGTCGTTCTGACCACGGTGTTCTCCTCACGGAGCCACGCCGGCTCGTGCCCGAGCGCCTCGATGGCGTTGCAGATAGCCTTCGACTCCTTGCTGTTGTGCAGGCTGAGCACCCCGACCCGAACCGTGTCTTCGGTCATGGTGTGAAACCTCTCTCGGGTGGCGCAAAAGCGTGCCCTTCCGCGCCGTGGGGCGGTGAGGTTTTGTGCGGTGGCCCCGACGGGGAGCGCATGGTCGACGCCGAGGCGTTCACCTTCAGCGGGGGCCGGGTCGACCCCGGCGAGTCCATGGACCTGCGCTACGGCATCAGCGAGACGTACCTCGGGGACCCGGTTCGGCTCCCCGTAACCATCGTCAACGGCGAGCGCCCCGGGACCACCGTGTTCCTCGCGGCGGCGACCCACGGCGACGAACTCAACGGCGTCGAGGTGGTCCGCGAGGTCGCCCAGGAGTGGGACCTCTCCGAACTCGCCGGGACGCTCGTCTGCATGCCGGTCGTCAACGTCCCCGCGTTCATGGCCCAGCAGCGGTACCTCCCGGTGTACGACCGAGACCTCAACCGCTCGTTTCCCGGCAGCGCGAGCTCGACGAGCGCTCGCCGGATGGCAAAGCGGGTCTTCGACAACTTCGTCGAGCCGTGCGACGTGGGCCTCGACTTCCACACCTCCACGCGGGGCCGGACCAACGCCCTCCACGTCCGCGCCGACATGGACGACCCCACGGTCGCCCGGGTCGCCAACGCCTTCGCGTCGAACGTCGTCATCGACTCCACGGGCCCCTCGGGATCGCTCCGTCGAGAGGCGAGCGAGGTCGGCACCGCGACGATCACCGTCGAGATGGGCGAAGCCCACCGCTTCCAGCGCGAACACATCGACCGGGCGCTCGCCGGTGTCCGCAGCGTCCTCGCTGAGTTCGGCTGCCTGACGGCGGAGACGGTTCGCTGGCCCGGCTGGCGAACCGTCGTCAGGGGTTCGGAGAAGACCTGGCTGCGTGCCGACACCGGCGGGATGGTCGAGACCCACGTCTCCTGTGGCGACGTCGTCCACGAGGGCGACCGCATCTGCACCATCACGAACCCGTTCAAAGAGGCGAAGGCGACCGTCTCGGCACCGTTCGACGGCGTCCTCGTCGGCGTCGTCGAGAACCCGCTGGTGTACCCCGGGAATCCGCTGTGTCACCTGGCAGAACTGAGCGGCGACACGTTGCGTGCGGCCGAGCGGAACGACCGCCGGGGCCGCGGCGACGATCAGGTGAGGAGCCGCGAGACGTAACCGACGAACAGCGCCGTCACGACGGTCGTCACCCCGAACAGGAACATGAACAGGGGATGGGTGTAGGCGGTCCGGTACGGCTCGTCGTTGCGCTCGGCAGCGGCCAGCATCGCCCGAAACACGACGAACGTCGCGATCAGCAACACGACGATGCCGGCGCTGACCAGCAACATGATCGTCTGCCACCGACTCAGTTTGAGGACGTTGCCGACGGTCGCGAACAGCGCGCCGGCGCCGAGCGCGATCAGCAGCGACAGGAACGCCTGGCGCTCGGCCAGCGCCGGCGACATCTCCGAGCGCATCGACACGGGTTCGGCCTCCGTCGCCGGGTCATCGGCCTCCTCGGTCGTCCGCAGGTTCTCGCTGGCGGCGTCGGTCGGCGCGAGGTCCGTCGGCTCGTCTGGGCGGTGCTCCGTGACGGCGTTACTGCCAGCTCCCGACGCCGGAGATGTCTCGCCCGCCGTCGACTCCTCGGCCGTCTCATCGGCCGTCGAGTCGTCGGCCGCCTCGTCGAGGAGGCGCTCAACGTCGGCGTCCTCACTCTCCGAGAGCAACTGCCTGAGCTCGGGCGGGACGTTCACGTCCTCGGCGCCGGCGCCCCCGGCTGGCGCCTCGTCGTCGCCGGCGTCACCGTCGGCCGCCTCCCGCCTCGGGGCCGTCGACCCGTCGTCCGTCACCTCGCCGGCGTCGTCCGTTGTCGGGGCGCCCTCGGGGGATGCCTCGGTCGCTCCGTCTTCGCCGGTCGGGTTCTCGGGATCGGCGGGTCGGCCGACCGGCGCGTCACCACCCTCGAACTCGTCGGCCGAGGGGTCGTCGTCCTCACCGTCGGCGGCCGGATCGTCGGTGTCCTCCCCGGCGATGTCCTCGAAGGTGACGGCCTCGTTGTCGCCGTCGGTCGCGTCCGTGCCGCCGCCGTCGCTGGCGACGTCCGGGCGCTTTGGCGTCTCCTCGGACCCCTCCAGGGCCTCCGCGTCGCCGTCGGGATCGGACGCCGCGCCGCCCTCGTCGAGCGGGACGTCGACACCGGCTCCGGCCTCGACGACGCGGCGACCGCCAACGGCGTCCCCGTCCGCAGCGGTCTCGTCGTCGCCGCCGTCGTCGGCGACCTCGTCGGTCCCCCTGTCGGACTCGTCGGACTCGGTCGGGCCCTCCATCGGTCCCTTGAACGACGTTTCCGCCCGGTCAATAATCCTACGGCCACCTCACCGCAACAGCGACCCGACCAACCCGGACAGCGACCGCCGGACGACGTACACCCAGACGAGCACGGTCGGGGTGCAGAGGGCGACGTAGCCGATGTCCCAGGCATCGACGACGACGGTCCGGCCGGTCAGGTGCGACGTGAACGTCGTCGCCCCCACGGTGTCGGGGACGTGGACGGAGATCGGCGGGTTGCCGACCGCCAGGAACCAGATCAGCACCGCGACCGGGAGCGTCCAGAGGAACGTCCAGACGGCCGGCGAGACGTGATACCGGCGACGGTGACGGTCGACCGACACCTTCTCCGTCAGCTGGTGGACCTGCAGCGGGAACGTGATCGGGAGGACCAGCGCCGCGACCCCGGCGGCCACGAGGTGAGTGAGACCGCCGACGGTCACGAGCATGGGGAACGCGACGGCGGCGGCGAGCAGTCCGACCGTCGCGAAGGACGCGACGGTGAGCATCCCGACGACAGAGATGTCTGCGCCCGCGGACCGACGACCGGCCCTGACCTGGCGGTCGCGGTACCGCTGGACGACGCTCAGCGCGAGCGCACGAGCCGACAGGAACACCGCGAGCACCGCGAGGTTCAGCCGCACCGCTCGCCGGACCGTCGCGACGGCGTCGGCACCGAAGTACACCGCCGCGACCAGCGCCAGCGCGGCCAACAGGAGCACCGCGAACACGCCGGTCCCGACCCAGACGCGACGCGAGACGAGCCAGCTCAGCGCCGTGAGGTCGTCTCGTGTCGGCACGGGTCGCCCACCGCTGGAGTTGTTCATCCCTGGCCCACCTCGATTCACAGCGTCGCGACGGCCATGACCGCGAGGACGACGAGGATCAGCCCGACGACGAGCAGCGGCGCGATCCGCAACGGGACCGCGGCCCGCTCGTCGCCACCCGTCGGTGCGTCCTCCACGGCCCACCCAGGGTTCCGTGACACACCCACGGGGTACGACCGCCGCGCGCAAAAGTGGCCCGGCTGTGCTCTCCGGATCACGCGTCGAACCAACAGCCGACGGTGGGAAACCAACGCCGTCCGTGGGCGGAATCAGAGCGAGACCGCCGCCGTCGGTCACCCCACGATCGTCGGCAACGACACCGCCATCAGCCCGAGTCCGGTGACCAGCAGCGCGAGCGAGAAGGCGTACTCCAGCGCGACGAGGTACATCGTCTCCGTCCGGTCGCTCACCGCGAGCCTGACGAACGCCGCCGAGAGGACGATCAGTCCGAGCCCGGCCACCAGCTGTGGGAGCGACATCCGGTCGGTGCGACGGCGGCGACGGGCTTGAACCCCTCGGCCGACCCCGCCGTTCGATTCATGATGCTGTACTCGCTACGCCTCGTATGGTCAATCGGGACGAGTCCGACGAGCCCGAGGAGGGGGTGCTCGAGCCGGACGAGCTCGACGTCGAGCACCGCGAGGAGGTCCGAGAGATCGGTGACAACCGGTACATCGTCTCCACGGACGAGGACGGCGGTGGCGGCGGCTCGGCCCCCTCGGAGGCACCCGACCCGTCCGCCGAGCGCCGCGCACCGCCGGCGGAGCCCGCGGCGCCGAACGCCCGGTCTCCCGCCGGAGACGCCACGCCGCTGGCGGCACTGGACGAACGGTACGTCGTCGACATCACCGCCAAGGTCGACGGCGGCGTCGCGGAGACGCGTCTCGGCTCCGACAGCATCGTCGAGACGTTCGAGGAGACGCTGCTGTGGTACGCCGATCAGGTCGACGACTCGACGCCACCGGAGGAGGTGATTCGGATCCTGCTGGCGGAGTCGGACCTGGACGTGAGCCTCCTGGAATGAGCGGCGCGTAGCGACCCGAGCACGCCCGGAGCCAGGAGCGAAATCGACCGACAGCGACGCCGCTCGGCGAAGTCACCCCCGTACCGACCGTCGCATGGGTTTTCGCAGAAGAAAAAATTATTACGTTCCCGAGAATCGAAATCGGGGGTAATACGAAAGCATTATAGACGAGTGGCCCTCTCTTTCTACCAGAGGACTTTATGGCACGCTTAGAGCTCAACAATCTGCACGCGGAGGTCGCCGAAGAAGGTGGCGAGACGATTCTCGAGGGCGTCGACCTGGAGGTACCCGCCGGCGAGATTCACGCGCTGATGGGTCCGAACGGGTCGGGCAAGTCCACGACCGCGAAGGTCATCGCCGGGCATCCGGCCTACGAGGTCACCGAGGGTGAGGTCCTCCTGCATCTCGACGGCGACGAGTACGACGACGTCGAGATTCCCGAGGACATGCGCACCTGGAACCTCCTCGACCTCGAACCCAACGAGCGCGCGGCGCTGGGCGTGTTCCTGGGCTTCCAGTACCCCGTCGAGATCGAGGGGGTCACGATGGTCAACTTCCTCCGGACGGCGCTGAACGCCAAACTCGAGGAGCGCGAGGAGCTGTTCGAGGGCGACGACGAGGACGAGGAAGTCGAAGCCGAGGAGACCAACGAGGACGCCGCGGGCTACGACAGCTCCCCGATGGAGGGCCCCGCCGACGAGGGCGAGGTCGACGTCGCGCAGTTCCAGCAGATCATGCAGGAGAAGATGGAGCTGCTGGACATCGACGAGAAGTTCGCCCAGCGGTACCTCAACGCCGGGTTCTCCGGCGGCGAGAAGAAGCAGAACGAGGTCCTGCAGGCCGCGGTTCTCGAGCCGGAGATCGCCGTGCTCGACGAGATCGACTCGGGCCTGGACATCGACCGTCTCCAGGACGTCGCCGGCGGGATCAACGCCCTGCGCGACGAGCAGGGCACCGGCGTGTTGCAGATCACCCACTACCAGCGGATTCTCGACTACGTCACGCCGGACACGGTCCACGTCATGCTCGACGGGCAGGTCGTCAAGAGCGGCGGCCCGGAGCTGGCCGAGAAGCTCGAGGACGAGGGCTACGACTGGGTCCGCGAGGACGTCTACGAGACCGCGTAACCACTCGTCCCTAGCACAGTCTACATACGTAACGAGACGAAATCCCAAACACCAACAATGAGTTCAGAAGAACACGACCTGCAAGACACCGACACCGAGGCGCGCTTCGAGTTCAAGAAAGAGGAGAAGTCCGCCTTCGAGGCCGAGAAGGGTCTCACCGAGGAGACCATCCGCGTCATCTCCGAAGACAAGGACGAGCCAGAGTGGATGCTCGAGCGCCGCCTGCGCGCCCTGAAGCAGTTCAAGGAGATGCCGATGCCGACCGACTGGCCCGGCGCGCCGGACCTCTCTGAGGTCGACGTCGACGAGATCGTCCCGTACATTCGGCCAGACATCGAAACCCGCGGCGGCGTCGACGACTGGGAGGACCTGCCCGAGGAGATTCAGGACACCTTCGACAAGCTCGGCATCCCCGAGGCGGAGAAGAACGCCCTCTCGGGCGTCGGCGCGCAGTACGAGTCCGAGATCGTCTACCAGAACATGCAGGAGCGCTGGGAGGAGAAGGGCGTCATCTTCTGTGACATGGACAAGGCGGTCCAGGAGCACGAGGACCTGGTCCGCGAGCACTTCATGACGAAGGCCGTCCCGCCCAGCGACAACAAGTTCGCCGCGCTGCACGGCGCCATCTGGTCCGGCGGGTCGTTCGTCTACGTCCCGGAGAACACCACCGTCGACATGCCGGTCCAGGCGTACTTCCGGATGAACTCCGACGGGATGGGCCAGTTCGAGCACACGCTGATCATCGCCGAGGAGAACTCCGAAGTCCACTACATCGAGGGCTGTTCGGCCCCGAAGTACTCCGAGTTCAACCTCCACAGCGGTGGCGTCGAGGTGTTCGTCAACGAGGGCGCACACGTCCAGTACTCCACGGTCCAGAACTGGTCGAAGAACACCTACAACCTCAACACCAAGCGCGCCATCGCCGAGGAGGACGCGACGATGGAGTGGGTGTCCGGCTCGATGGGGTCGAAGGCGACGATGCTGTACCCCTCGACGATCCTCAAGGGCCGCAACGCGACGGACAACCACATCACCATCGCCTTCGCGGGCGAGGGCCAGAACATCGACACGGGCGCGAAGGTGTACCACAACGCGCCGGACACCAAGTCCACCATCGAGTCCAAGTCGATCAGCAAGGACGGCGGCCGCACGAACTACCGCGGCCTCGTCCACATCGCCGACGGCGCCGAGAACTCCTCGACGGCCGTCGAGTGTGACGCGCTGATGTTCGACAACGAGTCGACCAGCGACACGATGCCGTACATGGAGATCGAGGAGTCGAAGGTCGACGTCGCCCACGAGGCGACCGTCGGGAAGATCGGCGACGAGGACGTGTTCTACCTCCAGAGCCGCGGTCTCGACGACGACGACGCCAAGCAGATGATCGTCTCGGGGTTCATCGAGCCGATCACGGAGGAGCTGCCCATCGAGTACGCGGTCGAACTCAACCGGCTGATCGAACTCGAGATGGAGGGCTCGCTCGGGTAACCCCCGGAGATCACAATGAGCACGCAGGTACACGCAAACGCGACCGAAGAACAGGTACGAGAGATCAGCGACCAGCTGGACGAGCCCGAGTGGCTGCTCGAGACGCGTCTGGAGGCGCTGGATGCCCTCGACGACCTCGAGATGCCCAGCGTCATCCGCACCCCGGGTCGGACGTGGACGAACCTCACCGATCTGGACTTCGAGACGCTGGTCGACCCGCTGAACGCTGCGGAGACCAAGGAGCGCGTCGACGCCGAGGGCGCCGAGACCCTGGAGTGGTCCGAGGCGCTCGCCGAGCACGGCGACCTCATCGAGGAGCACTTCGGCAGCGTCGTCGACCCCGAGGAGAACTACCTCACCGCGCTGTCGACGGCGCTGTTCTCGACCGGCACGGTCGTGTACGTCCCCGAGGGATCGGCCGCCGAGGACGTCACGATCCGCACGGAGATGAACAGCCGGTCGCTGTTCAACTACACGCTGATCGTCGCCGAGGAGTCGTCCTCGGTGACGATTCTGGAGCGACAGTCCTCGGGAGATCGCGAGGCGCGGAGCGCCTCGGATGCGAGCGGTGAAACCGCGAGCGTGGACGGCGAGCGCTACTACAGCGGCGTCGTCGAGGCCGTCGGCGGCGAGAACGCGTACGTCCAGTACGGCACCCTCCAGAACCTCGACGACGAGACGTACCACTTCTCGTTCAAGCGCGGCCACGCCGACACCCACGCCACGGTCAACTGGATCGAGGGGAACCTCGGCTCGCGCCTGACCAAGTCCGGGGTCGAGACGAATCTCGTCGGCGAGGGCTCGGAGACGAAGATCGTCGGCGCCTTCTTCGGGCACGACGACCAGCACTTCGACATCGACTCCCGTGTCTGGCACCGCGCCGAGCACACGACCGCCGACCTCGTGACTCGCGGCGTCATCGACGACGATGCCCGGTCGGTGTACGAGGGCGTCCAAGACGTCGGCGCGATGGCCTGGGACACGAGTTCCTACCAGCGCGAGAACACGCTGATGCTGTCCGACGAGAGCGAGGCCGACGCCTCGCCGCAGCTGATCATCAACAACCACGACACCGAGGCGAGCCACTCCGCGACGGTCGGGCAGGTCGACGCCGAGGACCTGTTCTACATGACCTCGCGTGGCACGCCGCCGGAGATCGCGCGCAACCAACTCGTCGAGGGCTTCTTCGTGCCGGTCCTCGAAGAGGTCGAGGTCGAGGAACTGCGCGAGGACATCTCCGACCTCGTCGCTCAGCGACTGCGCGAGTAGAACCCACGGCCACCCCCAGGCCCCCAGACAACGCCGCCGCCATTTTTCGAATTTTCCCGACCGATAGGTGCTCAGTCGTCGCCGTACACCGTCGTCCCCGGACGCTCGCCGTCGAGGAACCGCCCGAGGTCGGTGAGACCGAACACGCTGGCTGGCACGGGCGCCGACAGCAGCGACCGGACCTTCCCGGCCATCCCGCCCGAGACGTCGGTGGCGTCGCTGGCGCCGACGGCGTCGGCTACCTCGCCGAACGCCCGAATCTCCGGAATCACCTCGTCGTCGCGCAGCACGCCGGGGACCGTCGAGACCAGCCCCAGCCGGTCGATGGCGGGCAGCTCGGCCAGTTCGGCGACGATCTCGTCACCCGAGAGTACCGTCACGCCCTCGCCCTCGTGGGCGACCACGTCGCCGTGCAGCACGGGGACGAACCCCTCGTCGACGAGCTGCTCGACCTGCGCGGTCGGCAGCGACAGGGTCGCGTCGGCGTCGCGGCTGGCCGCCGAGAGGGGATGGACCGGGACCGCGGGGACGTCCCGCTCGTGGAGTCGGGAGAGGACGAGGTGATTGAGGGTGGTCATCGCACCGTGGACGTCTGCGACGGCCTCCCACTCGTGGCTGCCGGCGGTCGTCGAGACGCCGTGGGCCTCGGCGTGGTGGTGGCCGAAGCTGCCGCCACCGTGGACGAGGATCAGGTCCTCGGCGCCCGCGACGGCGTCGGCCGCCCGGTCGACGGCGGCGCCGTCCAGCGTCTCCGCGCGGTCTTTCTCGGTGATCACGCTGCCACCGAGCTTGAGGACAGTCGTCACTCCAGGCGCACCCCCTCGTGGGCGAGTTCCGCGCGGAACGCGTCCTCGCACTCTGGCGTGTAGGACAGCGCCGTCTCCGTGGCGTCGGAGTCGTCCAGCGCGACGACGCAGCCGCCGCCGCCGGCGCCGGTGAGTTTCGCCCCCGCGGCGCCGGCGTCGCGGGCCGCCCACACCATCGCGTCGAGGCTGCCCGCCGAGACGCCCAGCGCCGACAGCAGGCCGTGGTTGACGTCCATCAGCCGCCCGAGTTCGCCGACGTCGCCCGCCGCGAGTGCCTCCTCTCCGGCACGGACGAGATCGCCGATCGTCTCGACGGTGTCGGCCGCGAAGTCGTACTCCTCGCGGAGGTCCCGCACGGCGGCGACGAGTTCGCCGGTGTCGCCGGCGCCGCCGTCGAACCCCACGACGAACGGCAACTCGGGCGCCTCGATTGCTCGGCAGTCGTCGCCCTCCACGCGAACCGCACCGCCCATCGTCGAGCAGAACGTGTCCGCCCGCGAGGCCTGCCCGTCCTGGACCTCGTGTTCCACGCGGTAGGCGCGCTCGGCCAGTTCCTCGCGGTCGAGTCCGACACCGACCTCGCGGGTCGCCGCCTCGATGGCCGCGACGACGACCGCCGCCGACGACCCCAACCCTGCACCGAGCGGCAGGGCGCTCTCGATGGTCACCTCGAAGCCCACCGTCTCGTCGACGGCCTCCCGAACCTGCGCGATGGCCTCGTCGACGTATGCCGTCGCCGAGGCGACCAAGGAGGTCGGCGCGTCGACGTCCAGATCGTCTCCCCCCAAACCGTACTCGACGGTGAACCCGTCCAGGCTCAGGTCCTCGGCGTGGACCCGCAGCGTCGGCTCGGCCAGTTGCTCGACGGTCACCCGCGCGCGGCGCTCGATCGCGCAGGGGACCGCCGGCTCGCCGTACACCACCGCGTGCTCCCCGAACAGGTACACCTTCCCGGGAGCGCTCGCCGTCGTCATACCTCCGGGGAGGCGAGCCGGGAGGTTAGGCGTTTCCGTCCGGGGGCGACCCCCGGGGAGGGTCGAAACCGAACGTCGGAGCGCGGTCCAGTTCGATCTTCCGTAGCCAGAACGTTTCTTACCGTGAACACGTTACATCGTTGTAGTGGATTCGACGGTAATCGCCTACGTGGGGAGCATGCTGTTCGCGGGGGTGGTCACGCTCGTGATCCTCGCCCGCGTCCTCCGTCGGTCGAACCGCCGCGGAGCGCGCTGGTTCGCGCTGTCGCTGTCGGGAGTCACGCTGTGGGTGTTCGGGGAGGCGTTCGCGACGGTGGCCACCTCGAAGTTCTTCACCGTGGTGTGGGCCAAACTCACGCTGGTCGGGGCGGGTGTGGCCGGGGGGGCGCTGCTGTTCTTCACGCTGATCTACACCGGCCGGGAGCACCTCGTCACGGCGCGGTGGGTCACCGTGGTCTCGACCCCGCCTGCGGTGATGATCACGCTGGCGATCACGCGACTGCGACCCGGGCTGATGTTCGCCTCGCTGGAGATGGACGCCGAGTACGGGCGGCTGTTGATCGCCGCATCGGGGCCCGGGATGTACGTCCACGAGACGTACATGTCGCTGTTGCTGGCGCTGACCACCGTCATGCTGCTGCAGTTGGTCTACCGCGCCCGGAACCTCTACCGCTGGCAGGCCGCGGCGGTCGTCGGCGCCGTCGCTCTGCCGTGGGCCGGCACGGTCGTCAACACGGTCCGTCCGTCGCCGTTCTCGCTGTCGGAGCCGGCCTTCACCGTCAGCGCCGTCGCGCTGTACGTCGGCCTGTTCCGCTACGACCTGATTGCGGTCCCGCCAGTCGCGAGTTCCCGGGTCCTCGAAACGCTGTCGGAGGGCGTGCTCGTGGTCAACGGCCGGGGGCTGCTCGCGGACCTCAACCCGGCCACCGAGCGGTTGCTGGACGTCGAGGAGGCCGCGGTCGTCGGCCGCCCCGTCGAGGCGGCGCTGGACGACCACCCCGCCCTGCTCGCAGTGCTGCACGACGAGCGCGAGGGCCCGGTGGAACTGGAGGCCGACGACGAGCACCGCAGTGTCACCGTCGAGCGGGCCCCGCTGGGCGAGCGCCGCGGCGGCTCCGTGTACCTCCTCAACGACGTGACCGAGCGGTTGCGCCGCGAACGCGAACTGAAGCGCCAGAACGACCGCCTCGACCAGTTCGCCAGCATCGTCAGCCACGACGTGCGCAACCCCCTGACCGTCGCCGACGGCTACGCCGCGACGCTGGAACCCCGCCTCGACGGCGAGGAACGCGAACTCCTCGGAGAGATTCGCACCAGCCACGACCGCATCGAGTCTATCGTCGAGGACGTCCTGACGCTGGCCCGCCAGGGCGACGCCGAACTCGACGAACGCCGGGTCGACCTCGAGGCCGTCGCCGGCGAGGCCTGGTCACAGGTCGACACCGCCGACGCGACGCTGTCGGTCGACGGTGACGAACCCATCAGCGCCGACCCCGACCGCCTCCAGCGCGCCCTGGAGAACTGCTTTCGTAACTCCGTCGAGCACGGCGGCGAGGACGTGAGCGTCACCATCGAACCGCTCGCGGACGGATTCGCGGTGGCCGACGACGGCCCCGGCATCCCCGCCGAGGAACGGGACGAGGTCCTCGACCCGGGCTACTCGACGTCGGCGTCGGGCAACGGGTTCGGTCTCGCCATCGTCGGCGGCGTCGCGGAGGCCCACGGCTGGGACCTGTCGGTCGCGGAGTCGGCAGCTGGCGGCGCCCGGTTCGAGTTCCGTGGCGTGGCGGCGTCCCCGGCGACCGACGACGCTTCGGGGTAGGCGGGTCCGTCCGGCGGCGCCGCTGGGAGCACACGAGTGACGACGAAAAGTACCCGAAACTCCGAACGGCTCAGATGCCGCCCTCGAAGTCGTCGAGGGCGTAGGACGGCTCGGCGCCGCGGCGATCCAGCGTCTCGTTGGCCAGCAGCCAGTAGACGACCGACAGGGCCTTACGACCCTTGTTGTTCGTCGGGACGACCAGGTCCACGTTGCCCGTGGAGTTGTTGGAGTCGCACATCGCGATGACCGGGATGCCGACCGTGATGGCCTCCTTGACGGCCTGGGCGTCGCCGATGGGGTCGGTGACGACCAGCACGTCCGGCTCGATGTAGCCGTCGTACTTGGGGTTCGTGAGGGTGCCGGGGATGAACCGCCCGGTTCGGGCTCGTGCGCCGATGGCCTCGGCGAACTTCTCGGCGGGGAACTGGCCGTACTGCCGCGAGGAGGTGACCAGAATCTGCTCGGGTGCGTAGTTCGACAGGAAGTCCGCGGCGGTGCGGATGCGGCCGTCGGTCTTGGAGACGTCCAGCACGTACAGCCCGTCGGTGCGCACGCGGTGGATGAACCGCCGCATGTCCTGGGTGTTCTGCTGGGTGCCGATGTGGACACCGGCGCCGAGGTAGTCCTCGACGGGGATCAGCAGGTCTGCCTCCTCGTCGGACATGACGTCCTCGTCCAGCGCGGGGCCGGGCTCCTCCTCGGCGGCCTCCGCGTCGGCCTCGCTGTCGGTGTCTGCCTCCGCGGCGTCGGTCTCGGCGACCGGCGCCTCGTCGGCGGGCGATGCGTCGTCGTCGGACTCCGCGGCGGGCTCCTCGGAGTCGACCGCGTCGGCCTCCTCCTCGAGCTCGCTCGCGTCGAGTCCTTCTTCCTCGTTGTCGCTCATGTTGCGTCGTTCTCGATGCGGATGAGTTCGTTCAGTTTCGCGGTGCGCTCGCCGCCGACCGCGCCCGTCTTGATGAACGGTGCGTCGGTGGCGACGGCGAGGTGTGCGATGGTGGCGTCCTCCGTCTCGCCGCTGCGGTGAGAGATGACCGGCGCGTAGCCGTTCCGGGCGGCCAGCTCCACCGCGTCGACGGCGTCGCTGAGGGTGCCGATCTGGTTGGGTTTGATCAGGATGCTGTTGGCCGCGCCGACGTCGATGCCCTCCGCGAGACGGTCGACGTTGGTGACGAACAGGTCGTCGCCACAGACCAGCGGGTCCGTCGCCGGGTCGCCGTCCGTGACCCGGTCGGTCAGCTCGGCGTAGGCCTCGAAGTCGTCCTCGTCCAGCGGGTCCTCGACGTACACGAGGTCGTACTCGTCGATCAGCTCGGCGACGTAGTCGATCTGGTCGTCGGTGTCCCGGACGCGGTCGCCGTACACGTAGCCGCCAGCTTCCTCGTCGTACAGTTCGGCGGCGGCGACGTCGAGACCGAAGCCGATCTCGAAGCCGACCTCGTCCGCGACCCGGTCGACCGCCTCGGCGACGACCTCGAAGGCCGCGGCGTCGTCGATCGACGGCGCCCACGCGCCCTCGTCACCTTTCGCCGGAGCGATCCCGCGGTCGTCGAGCAGCTCGGCGACCTCCGCGTGGACCGCCGCGTTGGCGAAGACGGCGTCCTCGACGCTCGGTGCGCCGACCGGCGCCGCGAGGAACTCCTGGATGTGGGTCGCGTCGGCGGCGTGCTCGCCACCACCGATCACGTTGCCCAGGGGCGTCGGGAACGTGTCTCCACGGAACGTCCCGCCGAGGTGCTGGAACAGCGGCGCGCCGAGCACGTCCGCGGCGGCCTTCGCCGCGGCCATGCTGATCGCGACGGCGCTGTTGGCGCCGATCTCCGAGAAGTCCTCGGTCCCGTCGGCGCCGCGCAGTGCGGCGTCGACGTCGCGCTGGTTGCCCGCGTGGACCTGGTGCTCCAGGCGGGGCACAGCGAGTTCGCGAGCGCGAGCGATGGCCTCCCGCGGCGGCCGCTCGACGGCCTCGTACTCGCCGGTCGAGGCCCCCGAGGGTGCGATCGCACGCCCGAAGCCGCCGCTCTCGGTGAGCACGTCGGCCTCGACGGTGCCCTCGCCGCGGGAGTCGAGCACGCGCCGCAGTCGGACGTCCGTGATCAGCGTCATTCGTCGCCTCGCTTGACCGTGAACGGCAACACCCCGGCGTCGTACTCCTCGGCGGCGGTCAGGATCGGTTCTGTCTGGCGGGTGTCGATCAGGACCGGCGCGCCGTAGGACACCTGCAGCGCTCGCGCCCCCAGGATGCGTGCCTTCTCGTATCGCGTGAACGTTTGCCCCGACATCACTGGTACGGTGAGACGATGTCGACGAGGTCCTTGTGCGAGACGAGCATCCGGCGACAGCACTGGCGCTCGATGCCGAGTTCGTCCAGCACCGCCTCGGGGTCCTCGTCGCCCTCCTTGGCTCGCGCCTTGAACTCTTCCCAGTGTTCACCCACGACCTTCCCGCAGGTGAAACACCGGACTGGTACCATCATGGATTAGCGGTAGGACTTCTGGTAGCGCGCCCGTGCACCCGGGCCGCCCCACTTCTTCGGCTCGGAGTGGCGCACGTCGTTCACCAGCAGCGAGCGGTCGAACTCCAGGTACGCGTCCCGCAGTTCGGCGTCGCCGCTGTGCTGGACCAGCCCCCGCGCGATGGCGGTGCGGACGGCGTCAGCCTGGCCGCTGAACCCGCCACCCTCCACGTCGACGTGGATGTCCACGCCGTCGCGCAGGTCCCCCGCGATGCGGAACGGCTCCAGCATCTTGAGGCGCGCCATCTCCGGTTCGACCAGCTCGACCGGCTGGGAGTTGATGCGGACGCGACCCTCGCCCTCGCTGACCGTCGCGCGGGCGATGGCCGTCTTCTTCTTGCCCGAGGTGTTGGTTACCATGTGACGTTAGCACCCAGGTTCTCGCTGACCTCGCCCAGGTGGACGAAGCGAATGTTCGACAGTCGGTCCAGCGACGTGTCCGCGAGGATTTCGCCGTCCTCGTCGTGAGGGTTGCCCACGTACACGCGGACGTTCTCCAGCGCCTCGCGGCCCCGGTCCTTCTTGTACGGCAGCATGCCGCGGATCGAGCGCTTGAAGATGCGATCCGGTCGCTTGGGGTAGTACGGCCCCCGATCCGAACCCACGTCGCGCCGTTTCTCGTAGGTCGCCATGACGTCCTCGCGCGAGCCGGTGATCACCGACTGCTCGGCGTTGACGACGGCGACGCGCTCGCCGTCGAGCGCGCGCTCGGCGACGTTCGATGCGACCCGGCCGAGGATGCAGTCGCCGGCGTCGACGACGACGTCGGCGTCGAACTCCGCGATGCTCATCGGATCACCCGCACGTTCGTGCCGTCTGGGTTCTGTTCGAGTACCTGTTCGAGTCGGATGGTCTCGCCAACCTGGTCGATCTTCGTCTCCGCCGTCGACGAGAAGTCGACGGCAGCGACGGTGACTTCCTTCCGGAGCGCGCCGGCGCCCAGCACCTTGCCGGGCACGACGACCGTCTCGTCTTCCTCGGCGTAGCGCTCGATGCGCCCGAGGTTGACCTCCGCGTGCGTGCTGCGGGGTTTCTCGAGTCGGTCCGCGACGTCGCTCCAGACGTCGCCGCCGCCATCGCGGGCGGCGGACTTCAGATCGGCGATGAGACCCTTCAGTCTGGGATTCGTCTTGCTCATGTCCGAAGCGGTGAAAAGTCATGCAGGGAGCAGGATTTGAACCTGCGGACTCCTACGAGACAGCGCCCTGAACGCTGCGCCGTTGGCCTGACTTGGCTATCCCTGCACGCCGGTGCGTCGGCACCGATTGGTTCTGTTCGCCCCTTCAAAACACCTTCGGTTGTCGACCGCCGACTCGTCGGGCGGTCCCGCGACTGGCGGGACCGCGAGGCGGCGTCCGTCAGGGGGTGGTGAAGGGGGGTGTCGTACATGTGTGTTACAGCGCGACTGCGTCTTCCAGTTCGACCGCGCGGTCGGCCAGCGTCTCGGCGGCCTGGACGACCAGTTCGTCGACGGTCAGCGAGCCGTCCGTCTCGATGTCGAACACGAACGCGTTGTCGACATCGTGGACGGCCAGTTCCTTGCCGGGGTAGCGGTTCGTGAGGTCGTGGTCGAACTGCTCGGTCGGGACGAGGTCGCCTTCCGTGGGGTCGCCGTCGTCGGCGACGGCGTGTTCGGGGGCCCGCTCCTCGATGACCCCACGGAGGATGTTCGGCTCCTCGTCCTCGAACTCGTCGCGGTCACCCAGCACCTCGACGTACTGGAGGTGTCGGTAGCTGACCGCGACGCCGCCCTGGTGTTTGGCGTGGTTCTTGCCGTAGTCCAGGGTGGCGTCGGCCTCTGCCTCGAGCCGCTGGCCCTCCTTGAGTTCGATGATCGGGATGTTCTCGTCTGCGGGTTCGACCATCGAGTCGCTGCTGACGAGGTCCCCGGAGTAGGCCGTCGCCGGCCCCTCGACGTCGACGCTCAGCGTGACGGTGTCGCCGATCTCGAACTCCGCGGGCGGGGTGGTCAGCGGTACCATCCCCAGTCGGTGACCGATCTGCTCGTCGAACATCACCGACGAGTTCTCGATGACCCGGACGGTGTCGACCGACAGCGTCGGCACGTCGGCGATCATCGCTCGCCGAATACCGTTGGCGAACGCGGGGGTGATCGACTGCACGAGGAACCGTGCGTGGCGATCGGAGCGCTCGATGAACTGGACCTCGTACTCGCTCATGTCAGAATCCGCCCTTGCCCTTGGGTGCGCGCGAACCGTCGTGCGGGATCGGCGTCACGTCCTCGATGCGGCCGATCTCGATGCCGGCACGGGCCAGCGCGCGGATGGTCGCCTGCGCGCCCGGGCCCGGCGACTTCTGGAGATTGCCGCCGGGACCGCGCACGCGAACGTGCAGTTTGTCGATGCCCGCCGCCATGACTTCCTCGGCGACGGACTCGGCCATCTGCATCGCGGCGTACGGCGACGCCTCGTCGCGGTTCTGCTTGACCGCCGTGCCGCCGGAGTTCTTCGCGATCGTCTCGGCGCCCGAGATGTCGGTCACCGTGATGATCGTGTTGTTGAACGACGCGTGTACGTGGGCGATGCCCCACCTGCTCTCGCTCTGGGATTCGTCCTCGGACATCTATCGATCCTCCGTTCGTTCGGGGTGGAGTTCGTCCGCGAGGGGGCTGTTCTCGTCGAACGCGACGAAGTCCTCCTCGTCGAGTTCGACGGTGTATGAGGGGACCCGGACTCGCCGGTCGCCGATCACGACGTGGCCGTGGGTGATGAACTGGCGCGCCTGTCGGGGCGTGTTCGCCAGCCCCTGGCGGTACACGACCGTCTGGAGACGGCGCTCCAGGATGTCGTTGACCTCCAGAGACAGCACGCCGTCAAGGCCCTCTTCCTCGCCGAGCATGCCGTAGCGGCGAAGCTTCGCGAGGAACTCCAAGCCGGCGTCCTCGGCGCGTTCGATCTCGTCCTGTGCCTCCTGGGCGAGCAGGTCACGCGCCTCGCGGCGGTACGACCGGAGTTCGGACTGTGCGCGCCACAGCTCCTCCTTGTTGCGGAGGCCGTACCGGCCGACCAGGTCGTGCTCCGAGGCGATGCGCTCGCCCTGGAACGGGTGATTCGGCGTCTCGTAGTCCTTGGTGTCGGTTCCGAGCGGCATTACTCCTCACCGCCCTCCTCGGCAGCCTCTTCTTCGGCCTGTTCTTCCTTGATCGCCTCGACGTTGACGCCGATGGTGCCCTCGGTACGGCCCGTCGACTTGGTGCGCTGCCCGCGGACCTTCTGGCCGCGCTCGTGGCGAACGCCCTTGTACGAGTCGATCATCTTCATCCGGTTGACGTCGTGCTGTCGGGTGAGCTCGAGGTCGTTGCCGATCTCGTGGGTGGTCTCGCCCGTGTAGAAGTCCTTCCGGCGGTTCGCGAGCCAGTCGGGAACCTCGTCGGCGAAGTTCTCCACGCTGTCGACGACGCGTTCGATCTCGTCGTCCTCGAGTCGCCCGAACGTCGCCGTCCGGTCGACGTCGGCCTCGTCGGCGATGAGCCGAGCGCTGCGGCGGCCGATGCCGTTCATCTCGGACAGCGACCGCTCGACGGACTTGGTGCCGTCGAGGTCGGTCTGCCCGATCCGGACGAAGTACCGGAGGTCCTCGTCGTCCTCCTGTTCTTCGGGTGTGTCTGCACTCATGTGTGGTGTGTGGTGGTCGGTGCTGCGAGCCGGGCCTCCACCCTGGCGCGGAGACGCGACATCGCGTCGCTGTGCGGTTGCAGCGTCGTGGCGGGGATTTGAACCCCGGAGGCTTGCGCCACAGAGTTAGCAACCCTGCGCCTTGGGCCAGGCTAGGCTACCACGACACGCGGTCATACTGTCGCCCTCTCGGACTCGGGGTCGCACACCCCTACATCGTATTGCACCCTGTCGTACCCGGGTCGAGTACTTAAGCGCAACGAAAGGCCCGCCAGGAGAGAGCCCTCGAGGCGGAGCGAGCGGTCCCCTGACGGACTGCGTCGCATCCAGGGTGTCGTCTCTCTCGCTGGCTTGGTGCGTGTCACAGACCGATGCACCGAACGGTGGGTTCGGGGTTCGGTGGAGCGCTGGCCGGGACGGGAATCAGCGTATCGGTCTCCATCGAGAGCAAGGCGCCGACCCGGCGTCCGAACAAAATCGCTTTCTCAGACGAGGCACCAGACTGTACACAGACATGGTCAAGAGGGTCTGTCCGGATTGTGAAGAACCACTGGAACAGATGGAGCTGCAGGGCACCGACGCCCTTGGTGAACTGTCTATCGTCTCACAGTCGGCGGAGGATGGGTTTCTCGGTAGCGTACGGGCGGAGGAGGTCCTCACGCCGGTTCCCTACGTGTGTCCCGACTGTCGACGAACCCTCATCTACGCCGAGGAGTGACCGAGAGGTCGCTCACCGGCACCGATCGGTTGTTCACGGCAGAATCGCGGTCGTGAAACCCGATCCTCCCGCCCCGAGAACGGTGCCAGAAGCGTCGCCGTCACTCCACGAGGTCCGACAGCGCCTCGCTGGCGTTCTCGACGGCTTTCTCCCGTTTCGCGGGGTAGGCCTCGACCTTGCCGCGCAGCGTCAGCCCCTCGCCGAGTTCCGCCCGACCGTTGAACGCCGCCTGCTTGTCCAAACGGACGAAGAAGGCGTTGTTGTCGTTGATCCGCTCGTCGAGTTCGTCGATCAGCCGCTCCGCTTCCGGGAGGTCTGCGACCCGGTCGAGGACGTGGCGGATGCCGTCCGCGTTCTCCACGCGGGCCGACAGAACGACGATGCGGTCGCCGTGGTGGCCTTCGCTCTCGGTTCGGTCGATGGGGAACTCCTCGGGGAGGAACGTCCCGAGCGCCCGCTCGACGCGCTTCTCGTCCTCCGTCGCGTAACAAAAGGCACGCAGATCGAGGTAGTGGAACGGGACGCCCGAGGCCATCGCCTACTCCTCGTCGTCTTCGTCGCCCTCGGCCAGCTCCAGCTGGTCGGCGGGGACGCCCGTCTCCTGGCCGTCCTCGAAGCTGACGGTGTAGTTCGAGTCGCCGAACATCGTGTCGACGACCTGGGTGACGGTGCCGCGCTCGCCGTCGAACTCGCTGTGCTTGTCGTGCAGGACGACCTCGTCGTCTTCCTCGAAGCTCATGCCTCCGCGTATCGCCTGCCCCGACAAAAAGAGACTGATTCGGTCCAGCGCGGTCGACGACCGCACCGACGCCCGCGCAGTCGTCGTCACGCGGGCGGTCGCACGCTGGCGCGGCACGACGTGTCGTTTCTCTGTCTCCTCCTGTAATGCAACAAATATTTGTACGCTGGCCACAGTATTTATTACCAGGCATCGTTGCCCTGTTTGATCCAACCGCGTGGCGCTACCACGCCGCGTGGCCGAACGCCCCACGGCGTTCGGTCGTCGGGTGCTACCACACCCGACTTCCCGACACCTCACCAGCCGTCGCTTCGCCCGTAACCTACGAGTCCCCCGGCCGCCACGCTTCGACCGATGAGCGACGACGTCTCGCCGCTGGTGGCCCGCTTTCGCCTGCTGTACGTGTTCAACGCCTGGGTGCTGTCGGTCGCTCTCGGCGCACTCGCGGCCCTCGCGTGGGCCGGGGGTGCCGGGACCGAAGGGGTGCCGACCTGGCTGTACCTCGCCGTCGTCGGCGACGGCGCGCTGTTCGCGTGCTACTTCCTGCTGGCCGCCCCCGTCGCCGACCACCTCGGCGAGGAGCGATCGGTCCCCGGACCGCTCGCGCGCGTCGTGAAGACGCTCGAACGGTGGGACGAGGCCGGGCGCGAGTGACCCCGACCGCTATCCCACGATGGCGAACGCGAACAGGAACCCGAAGTACAGCACGACGAGCACGGCCAGCGCCAGCAGCTGGAACCGGCGCAGCTCCGTCCGCTCGTCGCGGTAGGCCGCCTGAAACGCCTCGACGGCCTCGTCGCTCGCCGCCTCGGTGTGGTCCAGCCCGACGTGCAGGGTGACCGCCCGCTCGCGGGGGAACTGCCGGCCGCAGTGCGGGCAGATCGCCGGGTCCTCGCCGGGCGGCACCGCGGTCTCCGCTCCGTGCCCACCGCTTCGCTCGTCCCCGGTCACGGGCCCACCCCCGGCGGCGTCACGCTCGGTTCGGCGACGATCCAGAGGCCGACGACCGTGTAGACGACCATCGCCGCTGTGATCGGAATCTGACTGCGCAGCGCCGCCACACGCTCGGGGAACGTCTCGAAGGCGGCGGCGTGGGCGACCCACACCGCGAGCAGGTGGCCCAGCAAGACGAAAGATAGCGACACCGATCCGACCCACCCCGGCAGCACCGCGCGCGGAACGCTTCCGACCCCGCTCGCCGACCCACCGGTCACCGCGGCGAGCGCGCCACCGAGCGAGCCGCCGACAGTCGCGACCAGCGCGGGCCACAGCGACAGCAGGTACGGGAGGTAGTGTGCGAGGTGGTACCCCGCCGCGATGACCAGCAGCGCGGGTGCGAACCGCCGGGCCAGCGCCGCGGTGGTGAGGTAGGTGTCGCTCGTCCGCCGGGCGATCCGGGCCGCCACGAGGTACGTGCCGAGAAACAGGAGGTAGCCGCCGGCCAGCCCCAACACGTACGTCGCCAGCGCCGGCACGCCCAGCTCTGTCAGCCGGCCGACCAGGTCCGCCCACGCGGGCGTCGTCACCAGCCCGTCGAAACTCGTCGCCCACACCACCGCGACCACGAACCCCACCGCGTCCAGCCGCGCGTCCGCGGGCGGCTCCGCCAGGGCCATCCCGGGTAGGCGCAGCGACAGGCCGCCGTCGTCGCCGCGGCCGATCGGCGCAACCCGACCGTACTGGGCGAAGGTGCGCGCGACGGGGTCGACCGACGAGAACCACCGCTCGGGGCCGAACGTCGCCGCCCCGGCCAGCGTCCCGACGGTGTACGCGAGCACCACCCCCGCGAGCAGTCGCGGGTCGTCGGCCAGCGGCGTCACGACCTCGACGAACACCAGGGCGAGCAGCCCGACGGCGCTCGGCCAGGCGCCGAGGCGCTCGGGGTAGGAGACGTCCAGCGTCGGCAGCCGTCGCGCCAGCGCGCGGAACGGGTCGACCACCGACCAGACATCGCCGACGAGGTACGCACAGATCAGTGCGCCGGCCCACCACAGCACCCAGACGACGTAGATGGCGGCGTTGCGGGTGCCGTCTTCCGGGCCGGTCAGACCGACGACGACGACGAATGCGACCGCCAGGCCGCCGACGACCGAGCCCAGACTGGTGAGCGCCGGCGGCGCTGCGCTCAGGCGGCGCCGCCATCCGTGGATCGCACTCACCAGTCGTCGGTCGGTGGCGAACGACGACAGCAGGAACGAGGCGCCGACGACGCCGCCGCCGGTCGCCAGGAATAGCCACGTCGGAATCGCGAGGCCGCTCGTGTCCCCGCGCAACGACCCACTGTGGGCCAGCGCCGTCGAGGACAGCGCCGACAGCGACAGCGCGAGCACCACGAGCCGGGTCGTGAGGCGACCGCGACGGCTCACGGTCCGATCAGGCGCTCGGCGCACCGACGTACAGGACGACGACCAGGAAGATCCAGACGGCGTCGACGAAGTGCCAGTACATCGACACCGTGCTCACGGAGACGTGCCGTTCCGAGGAGTACTGGCCCTTCATCGCCCGCCAGAAGACGATGCCCAGCAGCACCGCCCCGAGCGAGACGTGCAGGCCGTGCAGCCCGGTCAGTCCGTAGAACGCGCTGGAGAAGACGGTCTCCAGTCCTTCACCGCTGGCCAGCGAGAACCCCTCGTTGACGATGAACTCGTAGTACTCGTACACCTGGCCGCCGACGAAGATCAGTCCCAGCAGGAGGGTGAGCCCCAGCAGTTGTCGGAACCGCTTGTGGTTGTCCTTCAGCAGTTCGAGGTGCGCGAAGTGAATGGTGAACGAACTGGCGATCAGGATCAGCGTGTTGATGATCACGAGACTGCCGAACAGGTGCGGCAGTTCGCCGCCGGTGTACGGCGTCACGCGGATCCAGAAGTAGTAGACGAATCCGGCGCCGAACGTCGCCACCTCGCTGCCGAGGAACGCGACCATCCCCCAGCGCAGCTTGCTCTCGGACTGGGGGTCGGCGCCGCGCTCCCAGAAGTCCGCGACGAAGGCGTGGTACAGCCACCCGTACAGCCCACCGAGGAACACGAAGGCGCTCCCGGCGAACACCGCGGGGCCGACGTTCTCGCCCACGAGACTGCTCTCGCCGTTGCCCATGATGTACAGCGCGGCGCCGACGTAGAAGCCGGCCGCACCGACGGCGGTGACGAACGGCCACCAGCTGGCCTCGCCGAACCCCCGCGGCCAGTCTTCCGTGGCGGGGAGATGGTGGTGCCCACCCTCGTCTGCGCTGTCGTCCGTGACGGTCATACTCCGGGGTTCCGGTTGGACCACCAAAAATCCATCCAAGCGCCCCGACGATCCGAGACGGACAGGCTCGACTCGTGAGCGTCGGAAACGGACGGAGAAGCGGGTCGAGGCGGTCAGCGGGTCGTCACGTACACTTCTGCTCCGCGGCGCTCCAGGTCCCATCGCACTCATCGCGGAGGTTGCTGACCAGCTCCTCCTCGCTGTCGACGACGACCACCTCGAACAGCATGCCGGAGTGGCCGACACCACAGTACTCCGCACAGTAGCCCTGGTAGGTGCCTGGCTCCTGGGGCGTCGTCTGGATCGTGTTGTACTGGCCGGGGACCGCGTCCTGTTTCAGTCCCAGCGCGGGGACGTGGACGGCGTGCAGCCACTCGTCGCCGGTGACGTTGAGGTACGTGGTCTGCCCGGTCTGCATGTAGATGACGTTGGTCGTCGTCACGTTGTAGTCCTGGTAGTGGACGTTCCACTGCCAGGTCTGGCCCTCGACGAGGATGTCCATGTCCTCCTCACCGGGCTCGGCGTCGGACGGGGACGTGACCGCGGGTTGGCCCAGCACGGTGTACGCAGAGAACCCGACGAACAGCAGGATGATTGCCGTCGCGACGGTCCAAGTGATCTCCAGGCGGCGATTCTCCTTGGTGGGTTTGGCCTCGTCGGACTGACTGAACTTCCAGACGGTGTAGATGAGGATCCCCTCGGTCAGCACCGTGATGGGGATCGCGATGATGAGGAGGTCGGTGTTCAGCCCGAAGATGAGTTCCTCCGTGTTCGACGTTCCGCTCGCAGTCTGGGCGGCCGCAGTCCCTACGCCGACCGCCAGGAAGGCGAGCAGTGGCGTCAGCTTCGCGAGCCACGTACGTCTCATATCTCGGCGGTTAGGAACTCGGGGTTAAATACGTGCCGAAACTGCCGGGTCGTCGGGCCGAAGCGCACTCCCTAAATACGGCGAGTCCCGAATCCAGATAGAGCCGTGTCACAGCGATTTCCCGCACCCGTCCGGACACACGAGCGGTTCTCGTGGCTCGTCGGGGCGACGGCCATCGGGGCGTACCTGCTGGTGGCCGTCGGCGCGACGACCGCGGTGACCGACGCTGGGACGGCCTGCTCGACCTGGCCGGCCTGTTCCGGCGGGCCAGGGGCGGCGGCCGCGGATCCCGCCCTGGCGATCGCCTGGGGCCACCGGATCGCGGCGGCGCTGGTCGGGGCCGGAGTCGTCGCCAGCGCCGTCGCCGCGCTGCTGGGCGACGTCCGAGACCGCACGCTCGCGGCACTGCTGACCGCCGCGGCGCTGTACCCGATGCAGGTCGTTATCGGCGCGCTCGCCGCCACCGCGTCGCTCGGGCCAGTCCTGTCGGGGATTCACCTCGTGATCGGACTCGTCATCTTCGTCGCGGCGTTGGCCGCGCTGACCTGGGCCCTGGAGGCCGACACCGCCACTCCCGAAGGTCGCGAACCCATCGCCGGGCCGGACCCGGAGCCTGCCGACGAGCCGGCGCCGGCTGCGTCCGACTCGGACGAGACGTTCGTGGTGCCGGATGGTGGTCTCGCGCGGGCGAAACTCGTCGCCAAGGCCTACCTCTCGCTGACGAAGCCGCGACTCATGTGGCTGTTGTGTCTCGTTGCCGCCGCCGCGATGGCGCTGGCGGCCGCGACGGTCGGGTCACCGCTGACCCCCCGTGCCGTCGCCGCGACCATGGTCGGCGGCGTGCTGTCGATCGGCGCCAGCGGCACGTTCAACCACGTCCTCGAACGGGACATCGACCGCCGGATGAACCGGACCAGCGACCGGCCGCTGGCGGTCGACCTCGTCTCGGTTCGCAACGCCGTCGTGTTCGGCCTCGTGCTGGCGGCGGGGTCGTTGGCGGCGTTCGCCACGCTGAACCTCCTGGCGGCGGTGCTGGGACTGGTCGCCATCCTGTTCTACAGCGTCGTCTACACGCTGATGCTCAAGCCCAACACGGTGCAGAACACTGTCATCGGCGGCGCCGCGGGCGCGCTCCCGGCGCTGATCGGGTGGGTCGCGGTCACCGGCGAGGTCGGACTGGCCGGGGTGGTGCTCGCCGGCGTCATCTTCCTGTGGACGCCGGCGCACTTCTACAACCTCGCGCTGGC
>ENA-ORCS01000161-ORCS01000161.1-marine-metagenome-genome-assembly--contig:-NODE-161-length-69781-cov-6.112935_pt1 | contig 69781 bp, 73 predicted proteins | sample MGYA00237781_ERZ508513 | MGnify/ENA primary metagenome ERZ508513 (study PRJEB26184, sample SAMN06268793) | marine metagenome | isolation source: Eden Landing Ponds, San Francisco, CA, USA | place...
CTCGGGAAGGTGAGCTTCGCGGTGTACTTCACCGGGTTCAACCTGCTGTACTTCCCGCTGTTCCTCGCGTGGGGGACGCCCCGGCGCGTGTTCGCCTACCGCCCCGAGTACCTGCCGTGGCACCGCCTCGCGTCGGTGGGTGCGGTGATCCTCGGGATTTCGTTCCTGCTGATCATCTACAACCTCGCGAAGAGCATCGTCGCGGGCGACGACGCCGCGGCGAACCCGTGGCCGTACTCGACGACCGCGGAGTGGGCAATCTCTTCGCCGCCGCCGATGGAGAACTTCCCCGGCACGCCGTCGTACGCCAGCGGCTCGCTCGAGTTCCTGCGTGACGACGAACCGACGGGCGCGGCCGCCGCCGACGGCGGTACGACCGCGACCGACGGCGGCCACGCGGCCGCACTCGAGTCGGCCCACGACGACGGCGGCCACGTCGACCACGCCAGCTACTGGCCGTTCATGATCGGCCTGTTCACGGTAGTCACCTCGATCGGCTTCTCCGGGCTCCAGACCGGGAGCTTCCCGAGCGGGCTCGAAGGGACGTTCTACGCTGCGGCCTCGGTGCTCGGCGTGATCGGGCTCATCGGCTCGGTCTCGTTCATGGGGTACGAGAACTTCACCGCCCACGAGGGCGGCTTCGGCGAGACGTGGCCGTTCGGCGGCGTCGAGAACACGAAGATGGGCATGTGGGTGTTCCTGGCCTCGGACGTGGTGCTGTTCGGGGCGTTCATCGGCGCAGCCATCTTCCTGCGTGTGGCCTACGGCTGGACGCAGTGGCACCCGATCCCGCACAACCCCATCCCGGGGCTAGTCAACACGTACCTGCTGTTGACCAGCTCGTTCACGGTGATCCTCTCGCTGGTCGCCGCCCAGAAGCGCAGTCGGAAGGGTGTCGTCGCGAGCCTCGTCGTGACGTTCCTGCTCGGGCTGGCGTTCCTCGTGAACAAGGCGATCGAGTGGGTCGTCCTGTTCCAGGGGACCGAGGAGTACGCGCCGATCGCGCTCGACTCCAGCGTGCGCGCCTCGACGTACTTCCTGACGACGGGCCTGCACATGGGCCACGTGATCGCGGGGCTGCTCGTCACGGCGTACCTGATCTGGCGCGCCTGGAACGGCGCCTACGTCAACGGCGACGACGAGCCCTTGGAGTACTTCGGGCTGTACTGGCACTTCGTGGACATCGTGTGGCTGTTCCTGTTCCCGATGTTCTACATCATCTAGACCAATGGCACGAACAAAACTCTACACCGGCATCTACGTGGCACTGTTCGTCATCGCGACGATGCAGGTCGGCGTCGAGCAGATCGGTCTGCTCGAGGAGAGCTACCTGCTCGCGCTCGGCCTGATCACCGCCCTCTCGCTGATCAAGGCGGTGATGGTCGCGGGCTACTTCCAGCATCTCGTCTGGGAGCCCCGCTCGGTGACGTACGTGATGCTGCTGGGCTTCGTCGGCTTCCTGGCGCTCACGGTCGCGGCGTCGTACTCGATTCAGTAAGGCGCCGCCGCGGACGCGGTTTTCTCGAATTCATTCGCTAACGTCCTGCACACTGCCGGTACGGTTATGACGGATCGACGAAACGAACCGGTATGGAGCTGGCAGTCATCTCCGACAGCCACGTCCCCGAGCGCGAAACCGCCCTCCCGCCGCAGTTCCGCGAACGCGTCGCGGCCGCGGATCACACGATCCACGCCGGCGACTTCGAGACGGCCGACGTGCTCGACGACGTCCGCGATCTCGCCGCCGAACTCACGGCCGTTCACGGCAACGTCGACCCCGAGGACCTCGGCCTCCCTGCCGTGGCTGCGGTCACGTTCGAGGGTGTCACGTTCGTCGTCACCCACGGCACGATCAACCCCGTCGCCGCGGCCGTCGACGCCCGCCGCGTCGACACGGAGATGGAAGTGAGCGACGGGGGCGAGCTCACGTCGTTCGAGGCACGGCTGGAGAGCGACGCCGGACTCGTCCTCGGCGGCGAGCAGTGGGCCGCTGCCGTCGCGGACACGGCTCGGGCGCGCGGGCGGACCGAGCCCGGCGGGACGGTTGTCGGTATCGGCGGCCACACCCACGTCGTCGAGGACACCGTTCACGAGGGCGTCCGCGTGCTCAACCCCGGGTCGGTGACGGGCGCCGACCCGGCCGAGCGCGCGACGATGATGACCGTCACGGTCGAGGACGGCGAGGTCGACGTGACACACCACGAGGCCTGAGGCCGTCTCAGGTCCAGACGAACGTGTAGCTGTAGAGGAACACGAACGTGATCAGCGTCAGCAACGCGAGCACCTTGATGTGGAACTGGAACAGCTCGTCGCTCTCGCGGTCGTCGGCCGCGGCGTAGCGTTCGGCCTCCGCCTCGGTCAGCGCGTCGGCGTGCTCCTCGCCGAGATGCAGCGCGTGGAGGTGCTCGGTCGGGAACGGGCGGCCACAGTACGGACAGCGCTCGGCGTCGTCGTCGACGGCGAACGCCGCCTCGGTGCTCCCTCGTTCGGCCTCGTCGGTGGTGGATGAGTCGGTCATGGTCAGATGAAGGGGGCGTCGATGGTCGGCTGTGCGAGCAGCCACAGCCCCGTGATCGTGTACAGCACCATCACGACCACGTAGGGGTACTGGCTCCGGATCGGCTGGAGCCGGCCGGTGAACAGGTCGAACGCGCGGGTGTGGGCGGCCCACACCGCGAGCAGGTGGCCCGACAGCACCGCGACCGGACCGACCCAGCTGACCCAGCCCGGCAGCCCGAGGACCGGCGGCGCGATCGGCGGCGACAGCGGGCTCAGGGTGACGACGACCGACGCCGGAAGCTGGGTCAGGAAGTACGGGAAGTAGTGCCCGAAGTGGTAGCCCGCAGCGATGGGCACCAGTGCGGGCGCGAACGCGGCGGCGATCCGCGGCGCCGAGCGGTACGTCGTCCCGCTGCTCCGCACGCGCTTGGAGGCGCCCCAGTAGACGCCGAAAAACAGCGCGTACCCGCCGAGCATCGCGCCGAAGTACGCCAGCTCCGCGGGCACGCCCGCGCGGATGATCGGCGCCGCGATCGACTGCCAGCCCGGGGTCGCGACGAACCCGTCGAACGTCGTCACCCACAGCAGCGCGATCACGAAGCCGATCTCGCTGGCTATCGTCGTCGCGTCGGCGTCCACGTCCGTCAGCGCCGCGCCGGGCGCGGCGAGTTCGAGCCCGTCGTCGGTGCGCTTGACCGGCGCCACGCGGCCGTACAGCTCGAACACGCCCGAGATGGGGTCGATCTGTCGCCGCCACGTTCCGTGGCCAAGCAGCACGCTCCCGACCACCGTCGCGACGAGGTACGCGCCGACGACGACGGTCAGCTGTGTCGGGTTCGACGCCACCGCGGTGACGACCTCCAGCCAGACGAGCAGCAACAGCCCGGCGACCGCGGGCCAGCGACCCACCCAGTCGGGCAGCGAGAGCCTCCCGTCGCCGGCGAGCGGCGCCGCGAGGCGGCCGAAGGGGTCGAGCGCCGGCCAGCTGTTCCCCACGAGGTAGGTACTGGCAGTAAAGCCGGCCCACCAGACCACCCAGACCAGCAGCACCGCGAAGCTCCGTGCGGCCTCCGGCGGGCCGAACACACCCGTCACGACGACGCCGGCGAGTCCGAGCAGGCCGATCCCGCCGCCGACGGGCCCGCCCCAGCGACGGATCGCCGCACCGCCGGGGATCGACACGCGGCGGTCGTGGTAGGACTCCAGCAGGTCGCGGTCGGTGACGAAGCTGGTGAGCAGAAAGGAGACCGCGACGACCCCGCCGCCGGTCATCAGGAACAGCCACGTCGGCGTGTCGACGTTGCCCGAGGTGATCCCCGGGCCGCCGTGGGCACGCGCCGGCGCCGCGAACAGCGTCGCCGTCACCAGCACCGTGAGCCAGTACGTTCCCGCACGAGCCGTGTCGGCCACGGCCGATCGGACGGATGCTGCGAGTCGGCGGGCGCCGCGCCGTTTTCGGGCCGACACCGAGTGCTGGTGGTGTGTACTCACGTCTCTCCCAAAGTCGGGTCGGGAGCTACAGGAACGTTTCGCAACCGGCTCAGGCGCCGGTCAGCAGGTTCACCGTGATCACGAGCACGACCAGCAGCCCCAGCACCCACGATCCGGCCATCACGGCCGCCGCGCGCCGGTAGCCGCGGGCCTTCGCGGCCGCGTAGGTGCCGTAGAAGAGGTAGAAGACGAACGCCGCCGCCAGTGCGACACCGACGGCCGCGCCGCCGACCGCGACGATCGAGCCGGAGAAGGAGTCGCCGCTCACGAACAGCGTCGCGCCCCCGCCGACCGCGAGCGCCACGACGATGAACGCCAGCGTCCACGCCGACTCGTTGCCGGCGAGGGAGCTCCAGACCGACTGGTCGTGCTGCAGCCCCGGCGTGTACTTTTTCCAGCCCCGACCTACCGTCGCCGCCACGACGGCGACGAGGAGGACTGCCATCAGCGCCGCACTCACGAGGTAGATCGTCGATGCCATGGTACGTCTGTTACCGAAGAATGGCCGCGGCGAGGGTATAAAGATTCGTTTCTCGCTGTCGGTGTGGCGCCGCAGTCAGTCGAACGTCACCCACGCCAGGAACGAAAGCGCCAGCGTCTCGAGGACGTGGAACAGCAACATCGCGTGCCACGCCGGGTCGGGAACGCTCGTGCTGAACCACGCCGACAGCGTGGGGTCCACGAGGTAGTAGTACAGCGAGAACGCGTTCTCCGCCAGCAGCAGTAGGGCGAACACCAGCATCCCGAGCGTGTGTTTCGACCCGAGCTGTAGGTAGTTCCGGCCCCAGATCCAGCAGAGCCCCAACAACAGCAGGACGTTGATGCCGACCGCGACCTGCGCGGCGGTGACGAGCGTACTCATCGGTCGGGCGCCTCCGTTCTGTGCGTGTTCGGGCTCATGGTTGCTCCAGTCCGCTGGTGATCTCCTCGACGACGTCCCAGTGCTCGCGCACGCGCTCGGTCGGGAGGTACACTGCACCGTACTCGTCGCCGCTCGACTCGACCACGTCGTTCTCCGCCAGCACGTCGAGGTGGTGTGTGACGGTGTCGTAGTTGAGGTCGAGCGCGTCGGCCAGCTGGTTCGGGTTCCGTGGCCGCTCCTCGACGGCCCGGAGCACTCGGGCCCGGTTGGGCCCGCCACGGGTCCCGGAAAGCACGTACCAGAGGGCCGCCTCCATCGTCGGGACCGACTCTCCCGACCTACCTAAGCCCACCGGCCGCCCGTCCTGACGGCCGGCACAGGATCTACTCGACGATGAACTGGCCGGCGACCTCGCGGACTTCGGCCATCGTCATCGGCTCGTCGACGCCGACGGGGAACGGCGACTCGACGTTGAGCTCGTTCAGGAAGCTGGCGTGGCGGGCCTCCACGGAGTGGATGCTGATGGCTGCCTCGAACACGGCGTCGGCGGAGACCGTCCCCGCGGCGCCGGCGTAGGCGGCGACGCCGGTGTTCTCAAGCGCCTTCGCGACGCCGAGGAACTCCGATGGCGTCTCGTAGCCGAACTCGTAGTTCGCCTCCTCGACGGGCGTGCCGCCAAGCTGTTCGACGGTGTCGCTCAGCGCGCTCACGTGGGCTGCCTCGTGGTCGCCGACCATCGCGAGGTGGCCGGGCACTTTCTCCCGCACTGCCGTCCCGTAGTCGCTCAGCACGTCGGCGTTCATCAGCTCCTCGTCGGAGAAGCCGGCGAGCCCGTCGCGGTAGAACGCGTTCTCCAAGTGCTCCAGCGTGAGCGCGTAGTTCAGCACGTCCACGTCGCTGGTGTCGTTCTCTGCCTTGCGGTCGTGGGTCGGGCGCTCCGCGTCGAGCTCGTAGGCGCTCGGGTCGACCTCGCTGGTGACGAACTGGCCGGCGACCTCCAGCACCTCGTCGACGGACTTTGCCTCGTCGACGGCGTTCGGGAACGGCGCCCGGTCGTTCACGAGGTTCAGGAACGCCGCGTGGCGCGCCTCGACGGAGTGGATCCCCGCGGCGACCGAGAGGAGGTCGTTGTTCACCACCTTCGGCGCGGCGCCGGCGTAGGCGGCGACGCCGGTGTTCTCGAGCGCCATCCCGACCTCGAAGAACTCCGAGGGCGTCTCGTAGCCGAACTCGTACTCCCCTTCCGGGACCGGCTCGCCGTTGAGCTCCTCGACCGTCGCCGACAGCGCGTCGACGTGTGCCTTCTCGTGGGCGCCGACGGTCCGGAGGTACTCCGGCAGCTGCATCCGGACGATCTCGTCGAACGACGAGAGCGCGTCGGCGTTCATCAGCTCGTCGTCGCTGAACGTCTCCAGCCCGTCGCGGTAGAACACGTTCTCTAGGTGCTCCAGCGTGAGCGCGTAGTTCAGCACCGGCACGTCCGGCGCCGCAGGCTGGGGCGTCGCCGTCGGCTCCTCTGTCGGGGTCTCCGTGGGCGTCGCCGTCTCGGTCGTCGCCGACATCGGCTCGTCGGTGGCCGTCTCGGTGCCGTCGCCGCCGGAACAGCCGGCCAGACCGACCGCCGAGGCCACCGCCACGGTGCCGAGGAAGCCGCGTCGAGTGCGCCGCGAGTCGTCGTCGCCGCCTGAGTTACTGGGGAACATCTCCATCCGTTCGGAGGCACCACGCCCCCTTACGTATTTTCCGAATTCTGACACAAATTCCGCGGAACTCCGGGGGAGCCGAGGGGGAATTTCGTCGGGGATCTCTCGGCCGGCAAATCTCTAAGGGCTGCTGTCGCGTACTGACGTGTATGGGGCTGGATCCGAACAACCCACACGACCCGTTGGGTAAACGCGCGCCGCGGGAGCATCAGCAGCCGATCGACCCGTACAGTCCCGATTTCCAGCGCGACCTCCAGTACGCCTCGGACCTGGTGTTGCAGACGGCGGAGCGACAGGCCGAAGACTTGGAGGTGATTCGAGAGATCCGCCGGGAGCAGCAACAGCGCGAGCCGGTCCCGCTGGATGATCACGACGCGCTGGGAGACGATCCGTTGGAGCCGTTGGACGCTCTCGACGGCGACACGATCGACGAACTCAGCGACGGCGCGCTCGCCGTCGTCGAGGACCTGCCGCCGCTGGAGAACGAACTCGACGAGTTCGGGGCCGGGACGGGCGGGGTGTCGGACGTGGACCTCGGGTCCGACGAGGACACGCCGACCGACGGCCACGACGAGTACGAGGAGGGGTACGTCGACGGCTACGAGGAGGGGTACGAGGAAGGCTATCGGGAGTGAGTTTTTCAACGACTCGGCCGGTGTATCGTGTATGGCCGTCGTCAAAGTCGCCTGTCCGCACTGCGGCGAAGTCGCGAACGCGACCGTGAACTCGAAATCCGACGAGATCGCGGAGATCGGACGGAGTCAGAGCTCCAGACGGAACTACCACTCCGCCTGTAAGGAGTGTGGCAATCGGTTCCACTACGCCCTGAAGTCCTGACGGCACAGCGCGATCCGCTCGCTTCGACACCCCGACTTGCGACGCTCACCGCTCGAACGTCGGCGTCGACAGAAATGCTCCGGCTGGGATTCGAACCCAGGTCATCACCGTGAGAGGGTGATATGATTGGCCGGACTACACCACCAGAGCGCTTCGCAACCAACGGTAGCGGGGTAGAACGTAAAACCGTTGCGTTTCCTCACCGCCGTGTGGCGGATTCGCAGGTCACGAGGGGGGATGTCGACGCCCTACTGTAGCCGCTCGCCGCCGAGGTACACCTGCTCGGGCGACTGCCACGCCTGCACGTCTTCGAGGGGGTTCTCGGGCAGCACCAGCAGGTCCGCGCGGTACCCTTTCTCGACTAGTCCCGTGTCGTCGAGGCCGAGCAGGTCGGCGGCGTTGACCGTCGCCGCCTCCAGCGCACCGCGCTCGTCGAGGCCGTACTCGACCATGTACGCGAGCTCGTGGGCGACGTCGGCGTGCTCGTTGAACGGCGTGCCCGCGTCGGTGCCCATCGCGATCGGGACGCCCGCGTCGAGCGCGTACTCCCACGCCGCGGCCATCCGCTCGGCGGCGTCCTGCCCCTTCGCGACGGCCTGCTCGGGGATGCCGGCGTCGCTGTTCTCGACGATCCCCTTCAGCGCCGACAGCGTCGGCACCCAGTACGTGTCACGGTCAGCCATCAAGTCGGCAGCTTCCTCGTCCATGAACGTCCCGTGCTCGACGCTGTCGATCCCGGCGCGGACGGCGTTTTTGATCCCTTGCGTGCCGTGACAGTGTGCCGCCGTGGGGCGGCCGGCGGTGTGGGCCGTGTCGACGAGCTCGTCCAGCTCCTCGCGGGTGAGCTCGGGCGCGCCGGTCTGGGCGCCAGTCGTCAGCACGCCGCCGGTGGCCATGCACTTGATCACGTCGGCGCCGGCTTTGAGCTGTTCCCGGACCGCCTTGCGGACCTCGTCGGGGCCGTCGGCCTCGCGGCCGAACCAGTGGCCGTGGCCGCCGGTCATGACGACGTTCTGCCCCGCGGCTTGTACGCGCGGGCCGGTGATGGTGTCGTTCGCGACCGCCGCGCCGGCGTCGATCGCGACCGTCGCCGGCGCACCCAGATCGCGGGTCGCGACGACGCCGGCCTCGGCTTGGTTCCGGAGGTTCTCGGCGGCGCGGTACGCGAGCGTGGCCTCGCTGTCGCCCTGCACGCTCTCGGCGTCGGGACGGGCGTCCATCATCAGGTGGACGTGGCTGTCGATCATCCCCGGCACCACGAACTGCCCGGCGACGTCGACGCGCTCGTCGACGTTCTCGTCGCTCGCGTCGCCGACGACCGCGACGCTGCCGTCGTCGATCAGTACGTCCGCCGCCCGCGCGCCCTCGGCGTCGACTACGTGGCCGCCTTCGAGTAGCTGCATGGCTGCCGGTGGTGGCGCCCGCTACCTAAAGCGTCGGGTGGCGGCGAGAAGCGGTCCGCGGCGGGAGATCGGAGGTGCGTTACTCCTCGGAGTCGTCGTCGGACTCCTCGGCGAGCGCGTCGAGCAGCTCGGCGATCTCCTCGGTTTCGTACGTTTCGTACCCGTCGTCGATCGTGATCGAGACGACCGAGAGCGCGTCGGCCTCGATCTCCTCCTCGTGCTCGCGGAGGCTCCGCAGGACGAGGTTCAGCCCCTCGTCGAGGCTGAGGTCGTCGGACCAGCCGTCTTCGAGTACGCCCTGGATCTCCTCGCGGCCGCCGCCGATGATGGTGGCCTTCCACTCGTGGGGCGTCCCGGAGGGGTCGGCGCTGAACAGGCGCGGCGTGCCCTTCTCGCCCTCGACGCCGCCCTCGATCCCGCCGATCAGGAGCGCGGCGCCGTACGGTCGGGTCCCACCCATCTGGGTGTTCTCCTGGATGTGGTCGGTGATGTACTTCGTGAGCGTCTCGACGCCGATCGCTTCGCCGTAGCGCAGATGGTTGCTCTGGGCCATCTGGCGGGCGAAGTCGATCAGCTGGCGCGCGTCGGCCACGTGGCCGGCGGAGGCGCCGCCGATGTGGTCGTCGAGCTTGTGGATCTTCTCGATGCTTTCCGACTCCATCAGCTCGGAGCTCGCTTGGGCCTGTGCGGCGAGGACGACGCCCTCCTCCGTCCGGACGCCCACGCTGGGTGCGCCACGCGAGACGGCCTCGCGGGCGTACTCCACCTGGTAGATGCGCCCGTCCGGGGAGAACAGCGACGTCCCGCGGTCGTAGGCCTGCTGGTCGTTTCCTCTCATCGGGAACCCTCCGCCGCAGAGACGGCTTCGCTGTCGGTCATCGACTACAGGTACGCCCCCCCGACTGAAAAACCCTGCCTAAGCGGGATTTTACAACCCCTATCGCTGCTGGCGATCTCGGGGTCGCCGCGTGAGACGGGACGCGGCCGAGCCCGTCCGGCCGGTTCGGGGGTTTATGCCGCCGTAGCCCGCGGCGTACGTATGGCCCGTGCCACCGTCTGTCTCACCGTCGACTTCGACGCTGTCTCGCCGTGGCTCCACGCCGGCGAGTTCGGCGACTCGCCCGTCCAGCGCTCCCGCGGCCGCTTCGGCGCCGAGGTGGGCGCGCCGCGGCTGCTCGACCTGTTCGACCGCCTCGACGTGCCGGCGACGTGGTTCATCCCGGGGCACACGATCGACTCCTTCCCCGAGCCCTGCGAGCGCGTCGTCGACGCCGGCCACGAGATCGGCCACCACGGCTGGAGCCATACGCCGCCCGGCGAGTACGAGAGCCGCGAGGCCGAGCGCGCCGACGTCGCCCGCGGGATCGAGAGCATCGAGTCGCTCACCGGCTCCCCGCCCGCGGGCTACCGCTCGCCGTCGTGGGACTTCTCGCCGCACACGGTGTCGATCCTTCGGGAGTTCGACTTCGCGTACTCCTCCAGCGGGATGGCCCGGGAGTTCGAGCCCTACGAGCTCACCGACGAGCACGCGCCTGTCGACGAGCCGTACGAGGTCGGCGAACCGGTGGGGATCACCGAGGTGCCCGTCTCCTGGCAGCGCGACGACTACCCCGCGCTGGCGTTCTCGGGCAACCGGGCGTTCTCCGACGAGGCCGCGGTGTTCGACCACTGGCGCCGGCAGTTCGACTGGATGTACGAGCAGTACGATGGGACACGATCCGACGAGGGCGGCGTGTACGTCCTCACGCTCCACCCCCAGGTCAGCGGTCGGAGCCCGCGGCCGTCGATGCTCCGGGAGCTGATCGAGCACATGGCCGCCAAGCCGGGCGTCGAGTTCGCGACGGTCGGCGAGGTGGTGTAGCGCGGTGTCGAAACCGTTTGGACCCTCCCGTTCCCACTCGAACGCATGTCCGAACTCACTGCCGCCCTTGACGCCGAGGGGCTCACCTGCGTCGTCGGCGCCGGCGGCAAGAAGACCACCATGTACGCGCTGGCGGCCGAGAGCGACCGCGCGGTCGTCACCGCCACGGTTCGTATCCCCATCTTCGACCCCCACGTCGCCCGGGTCGAAGTGACTGAGGACCCGATCGCGACGCTGATGACTGCCACCGACTGGCCGCTCGGGATCGTCCCCGAGCGGGAGTTCGAGGACCGCTACCGCGGCTACGAGCCCGATACGGTCGACGAGATCGGCGCGGCCCACGACGGCCCCGTCCTCGTGAAAGCCGACGGCGCACGGATGCGCGATTTCAAAGCGCCCGGCGAGAACGAGCCCCGCATCCCCGAGCAGGCCGACACGGTGGTCCCGGTTGCCAGCGCCCACGTCGTCGGCGAACCGCTTTCCGAGGAGTTGGTCCACCGGCCCGAGCGCGTCGCCGCCGTCGCGGGCATCGAAGTCGGCGACGAGATCACGCCCGAGGTCGTCGGGCGAGTGCTCGCGAGCCCCGACGGCGGCCTGCACGGCGTCCCGCCGGGCGCGACGGCGATCCCGCTGGTGAACAAAGTCGATGACGACGAGGATCTCTCGGTCGCCCGCGAGATCGCCGACGCGGCCCTCGAACACGCGGACCGCTCGATCGTCCCGCGGGTCGTGCTCGCGCGGATGGCCGACGCCGAGATCCGGGAGATCGTCGAGTAGTCAGCCCAGCCGATCAGCGGCCTCGTCGAACTCCGCCTTCGTGTTGAGGTTCTCGAACGTCTCCAGATCGGTCACGGCCGTCAGTTCGTCTTCGCTCACGACCGTGTAGCTCAGGTCCTCCAGCGGCGCGAGGATCTTCCGGTCACCCCGTTCCAGCGCGGCGTCGCAGGCGTCGGCCATCGCGTCGGGTCGGTACACCGCCTGCGTCGTCTGGTACCAGCCGTCGCCCAGTCGCGGTACCGCGCCGTCGAAGGGGGGTGCTCCCTCGTCGTCGGCGTCTTCCGGCGGGTCGATCTCGCCGCTTGCGCGGCCGAACAGGTAGCTGATCGCGTCGGGGTCGACGAAGGGCATATCGCAAGCGACGACGGCGCTGTACTCCCCCGTCGCGGCTCGACAGCCGTTTCTGATCCCCGCCATCGGCCCCTGATCGGTCTCGGGGTCGAGCGCGAAAGAGATCGGGAGACTGTAGCCCGAGAGCGCTCCCTCGATCGCCGCGCGCTGATCTCCCCGACAGTTCACGACCAGCTCGTCGACGACCGGTTCGAGCCGGTCGGCCACGCGGCGGATCATCGGCGTGCCGGCCAGCGGCGCGGTCGCCTTGTCGTCGTCGCCGAAGCGGGTCGAGCGCCCGCCGGCGATTATCACGGCCGAGTGCATGTCCGGGGTGTGGGCGCGTCGCGGAATGTCGCTTGCGGTCCTACCCGTCGTACTCGCGCTCGATCACCGTCTCACCGCTCTCGTTCCGAACGAACACCGTGTCGCCGCCGTTGTTCCAGACCGGGCTCCCCTGTCCCCAGTAGAGGTCCTCGTCGCCGTCCTCACCGCTACCGGTGTGGAGCGTGAGCGTCCCGTTCGGCTCGATCGCCGTGCCCTCGGGGAACGTGTACGTGTGGCCGGCCTCGTCGCTGACGGTCCACCCCGAGAGGTCGAGCGTCTCGTTGCCGGCGTTGCCGAACGTCACGTACTCGTCGTTGAGGTTCTCCCGATCGTCGCCCGCGGCGTCGGCGTTGATCTCGGTGATCCGGAGCGTCGTCCCGCCGTCGGCGACGAGAAGCGGCGTCGCGGTCGCGGTCTGGGGTTCGTCTGTGGCGCAGGCGCCCCAGAGCCCGATGTCGGTGCCGCGGGCGATCCCCTCGGCGGTGCCGTAGCGCTCGCGGTACTGGAAGTTCGAACTGTCGTACCGTCGCGCGAGCCCCTGCGTGAGCAGGCCGTAGTTGAACGAGTCGCCGTCGACGTGGACGTACGCCAGCAGCCGGCCGTAGTACCCCCGACGGGGCTCGTTCTCGTCGAAGGAGAGCGTTACCGTCTCACCCATGAGTTCCTCTTTGGCATGCTCACTGGCGCGCTCACCCCACTCGCGGAGGCAGTTCCGGCCGGCGTCGGTCTCGGGGACGCCGGGGAACTCCGCGGGATCGTTTTCGGCGTGGACCTCCGGCGTGTCGACGCCGAGCAGCCGGACGGTGTCCTCGCTGCCGTTGGGGTAGCGCACGTCGATCGTGTCGCCGTCGACCACGTCGATCACCTCGACCTCGATTCCGTCGGGTTTGGGCGTCGCCGACGGCGGCGCGTCGATCGCCGTCGAGGCTGTGGCTGTCTCGGTGTCCGTCGGCATCCGTCCCTCGCCGTCGGTCGCGACGGGGCCGCCGGCACAGCCGGCGAGAACGAGGAGCAGACAGAGCGCGACTGCGCGGGCGCCGGAGTGCATTCACCGGCGCTACGGCGAGCAACGGGAAAGGCGTTGGCTACGGCGCGAGGCGGTTCTTCCGGTTTTTCATGTTCTCCTCGTAGTAGTCGAACGTCACCGGACACCACTCCGCCGCGTAGTCGAGCACCTGCTCGGTCAGCCCGCGGATCTCCCACTGGGCGTCGGCGGCGGCGCGCATGTCGGCGACGTGCATCAGCGTCCGGGCGTTCATGCTCATCACGACGTTCACCTCGGTGCCGATCGGCAGCACGAACCGGGCGTCCTCGGGGGGCATCCCGAGATCGAGCAGGCGCTGGTACTCCTCGACGGAGCGCTGGACCGAGTCGCGGAACACCTGCTCGCGCTGCTCGACGGTCTCCTCGTCGACGCTGCCGCTCTGCTGATTGCGGCCGATCCAGTCCGGGTCGGTCGCCGACGGCGGGGTGACGACCATCTCCCCGTCGCCGACGGCCTCGGGGTCCACGTCGTCGAACGCGACGTAGCGCATGCTCTGGACGTCGAATGAGACGTGGCGGTGGCGGGTGAGCTGGGCCATGCAGGATCGGGACATCCCCTCGATCGCGAACGTGGCCTGCGGATGCTCGAACGGCCCGAAGTGGCCGTGTGAGAGCAGGTGGCCGATCAGCGTCTCCTTCTTCGCTTCGAGGTCGTCGCCGTCGACGGTCTCCATCGTCTCCTCGAACGTCTGATCGCCGACGAACGCCGACGCGTAGTCGTTGCGTGCGGCCCGACAGATTACCTCCTCCGGCTCCTCCGTGGCCTCCAGCAGTTCGACCTCCATGTTACTACGTCCGCGGGACCGGCGCGGCATAACTCTATCCGAGTCGGTTCACCCACACTGAACCCCTAACCCGGAACGAATCGCTTTAGTGGCTCTCCGGGGAAGCAAACCGTATGGCAATCAAGCCGAAGTACGTCAAACAGCTGGGGACGATCCTGCTCGAGAAGTACCCCGAGTCGTTCAATCAGAACTTCGAGACGAACAAGGAGAGCGTCTCCGCGCTCACGAACGTCGAGTCCAAGGAAGTCCGCAACCGCATCGCGGGCTACATCACGCGGAAGGAAGCCGGCGCCGCCGCCAAGGAAGCCGAAGCGTAGTTCTGCGTTAGTAGCTGTACTCGTCGGCGGTCAGCTGGACGTATCGGTTCCGGTTGCGGAACTTCACGAGCTTGTACTCAGCGAGCAGCTTCGCCCCCTGCAGCCCTGCCTTCGGGCTCCAAGAGAGCATCTCGCCGGCGCCGTCCTCGGCCAGCATCTCCTCGCCGACGCGGAACACGTCGTCCCACTGATCCGGCCCCCAGCCCCGGACGAGCTCCGCGAGCGAGACGTTCCGGAGCACCTCGTCACCGATGGCGTCGCGCCACTCGTGGTTGTAGTGACCCAGTCGCTCCTGTGCCGCGAGTCGGCCCGCAATCGCGCCCGTCCGGACAGCGAGGTGGTCGCCGCCCTCGTGGAACGCCGACGTGGTGCCCATCGCGCCGCCACAGACGGCGATCCCGGCGTCGACGGGCGATTCGATCGGCCGCGTCGAGGAGATCGGGTACGTCTCGGTGCCGCCGCGCTTGCCGGCGTCCTCGACGATCGGGAAGTCGCTCAGCTCGTACTCGTCGCCGTACTCGCGTTCGAGCAGGCGCTCGATGTAGGTGGCGCCCTGCGGGATGCGCTCGTCCTCGGGGCGGAGCAGGTCGTACTTCTCGCGGTCCTCGACCTCGTCGATGTCCATCCCGATCGGCATCGTGAGCCCGACCCGGCAGACCCGGTCCTGGTTCGGGAAGATCCACGGGTAGGCGGTGTGGCCGGGCATCAACCCCCACCAGAACACGATGGCGTCTTTCACCTCCTCGTAGATCTCCTCGGGGAACTTCCGGTACTCCTGATACGCGATGTGGTTGGCCGTCGGCGGCGAGAGCAGCTCCGAGCCGCGCCGCTCCGCGAGGTAGTCGTCGAGCACGCCCATCGTGACGGTGCGCTGGGGGCCATCACACAGCAGGAGGTAGTCGGCGCCGATCTCTTCGCCGTTCGCGAGCGCGATCGTGTGCCGCGGGTGGTCGCGTGCCTCCGTCAGGACGCCTTTCACCGACGCCTCCGTGCGGTAGTGGGCGCCGGCCTCTTCGGCCCGCGAACGCAGGAAGTCGTCGAAGCGTGCACGGTGGAAGGTGTACCCGAACTCGTCGTAGGAGGAGTCGATCCCGGTCGAGCGGAGGTTACAGGCGGTGTTCGGGCCGCGGAACTCCGCGCGGTCGAGGGTGTTCTGCACCACCCCGTCGGGCATCTCGTCGGGGTGGATCCCCATGATGTCGACCCAGTAGTCGAGGATGCCGGCGGCGTCGGTGGAGTCGGGACCCAGCCCCGAGCGGTCCTCGCGCGGGACTCCCTTCTCCAGCACCACCGCGTCGGCGCCGTGTTCGGCCGCGGCGTGGGCGGCCGCGGTGCCGGCCGGCCCCCCGCCGACGATGGCGACGTCTACGCGTTCCATGAGTTGATAGGTGCGTACTCGCCGCGTTAAAGGTACTGACTCCGGCTGCCCTGCCCGCCCGACCCCCTCAGTCGGTTACATGAACATCCGGTCGGCGAACGCCTCCTCCTTCTCGGCGGCCGCCTCGTAGCGTTCGGCGAGCTCCTCGTAGTAGCGCCGGATCTCGTCGGCGAACGCCTGCAGCGGCTCGGTGTTCACGTCGAGGTCGTACAGCTCGTCGACGGTCTCGATCAGCCTGATCGCGGCCTCCATGTCGGGCGTCTGGTCGTGGACGGGCGTCCGGAACACGCCGACCGCGAGCGGCGAGTCGATCCCCTGCTCGACCAGCGCGCCCGTCACGCCGTCGAGGTAGCCACGCGCCATCGGCTCGATCTCCGCGTCGGCGAGCCGCCGCTCCCGATAGTCGTCGGTCGCGACGTAGTACGTCCGGTGGTCGTCGGGGCCGTGCTGCATCGGCACCGCGTCGACGACGACGACCTCTTCGACGCCGTGGCGCTCGGTCCAGGAGAGGATCTCCTCGCCGAACGGCCCGCTCAGCGTCGGGGGCACGAACAGCTCGTTTTTCAGCAGCGTCAGCTCCAGATCCGGCCGGGAGAACAGCCGCGTGTGGTGTGTCGGCTGCCCGTTCTCGAAGGGGGTGATGCTCGGCATCCCCTCGGCCGACACGTGGCCCGTCTCGTCGAGTTCGAGCTGGTCGATCAGGAAATCCACGGCCGTCAGCCCGGCCAGCCCGTAGCTCGCGAACCCACAGAGTAGCGTCTCCTTGGGCTCTTCTGTTCCTTCCACGGCGAACTGGCTCGTCGGGCGGGCGCTGTCGTTCATGCGTACAGCGTCGCCGGCAGCGGCCTTAGTTCCCCGGTCGATCCCACTCAGCGTACTCCTCGATCCGGGCGACCGCCTCGCGCTCACGGGCGCCGCCGGCGCGCTCGACCACGCTCGCGAGGAAGTCGAGGCGCTCCCGGAGCTCCTCGTCGTCGAACCCCGCGACGCCCAGCCGCGAGGCCGCGACCGTCGCTTCGACCACCGCGGCGAACCCGCGGTTGATCGTCGTCGGCCCCTCACGGACGATCTCGCTCTCCTCGGGCGTGAGCGCCCATTCGCGGATCGTCGTCCCCGATTCCGTCCACCTGTCGAGCCGTGTCGCGTCCACTTCGACCCACGCGTCCGCGCTCGGCACGACGGGCTCGGGCTCCTCGCGGATCGACAGCACGGCGTCGACGACCGTCCGCGGGTCGGCGACGAACTGCACGACGCCGCCGCCGCGGCGCTCGAAGTTCCGGCGCGTCCGGGTGTTGCCGTACGTCCGTGCGGTGACGGGATCACCCGCGTGGAGGCCGAGTGCCGCGAGGTTCCACAGCCCGTTCGGCCCCTCCGTCGCGATCACGGACTCGGTGACGCCCCGGAGCGGAACCGGCCAGCCGTCGGGCGCGTCGTTCTCGGGCGCCCACTCTCCGCTCTCTCCCGTCATACTCTGAGCCCCCGTTCGAGCGCGACGAACAGCGCCGCGGCGACGCGGTCGGCGGTCGTCCCGGGGTTGATCCCCTCGTCGACGAACGCCCGGGCGAGCTCCTCGGCCGGATCGAGCGAGCCCGTCCGTTCGACCGCGGCGAGCGTCGTCTCGGCCCGTTCCCGGGCCTCCCGTGCGGTCTCCTCGCCGTGGGTCGTCCAGACCAGCGTGTCCGGCTCCGCCGCCAACTGCCGAAGAAAGCAGCGCGCCGCGCGGTCCAGTACGGGCCCGTCGTCGTTGAGGATCGACTCGGCGGCGTCGAACGTCCGCGGAAACCCCTCGACCCACTCCGCGGCGTTCGTGTCGGGGACGCCGTCGTCGGGGTCCGCGGAGAGATTCATCACGTCCCACAGCGTCATCTCCCGCTCGCGGAGCGCGGGCTCGGCGTCGCTCCCGCGCCGGGCGTCGAGGTCGTCCGCACCCTCGGGCGGGTCGCCGACGGCCACGTCGACGTGCTCGAACGCGCGGTAGAAGTCCACAGCGTCCTCGACGGTCGTCGCCCGGCAGCGCTCCCGGACCGCCTCGCGAGTCAGTTCGCCGGCCGCCGCGGCGCTCACCAGCGGCGTCAGTAGCAGCAAGCAGCCGAACTGCGTGTTGCCCCCGGACTGTCGGCTCATTCCCGCGACGGCGTGATCGAACGCCTCGCCGATCGGTGCGCCCTCGGCGGCCAATCGCAGCCCGGCCGCGCTCCCGACGCTTCCGGCGAGAAACTGCTCGAAGCGTAGGTCGTCGAGGTCGCGCCGGCGGTCGACGTTCCCCGGCTTCGGGGTGCCCGCGACCTCAAGCAGTAGCGCGAGCTCGGCGTTCTCCGCCGGCGTTCGGGGGCTGTCGCGGCTCATCCCGGCACCTCCGCGGACGCGTCCCGCTCGGCGACCCATTCAGCGACGGCGTCGGCCACCCGGTCGAGCACCGCGGGGTCGTCGCTCGGCCGACCGACGCTCACCGCGTCGGCGCCGTAGTGCAGGTACTCCCGGACGCTCTCCCGCCCGCGGACACCGTTGTTCGCGATCAGGAACAGGTCGGTCGCGTCGGCGACCTCGGCGACGACGGCCTCGCTGTCCATCGCGTCGACGTGGATCGCGTCGGCGCCTGCAGCCTCGATCCGCCGAGCCACGTCCACGAGGTCGACGCCGTCGAGTTCGGTCCGGAGTTTCACGCTCACGTCGGCGCCCGACTCGGCGGCTGCCTTGACCAGTGCTTCGAGTCGGTCGGGCTCCCGGAGCAGCGTCTCGCCCGCGCCGGCCGCACAGAGCTCGTCCTGCCGGCAGTGGGCGTTGATCTCGACGAATGCGTCGTGTTTGTCGGCTACCGCGGCGACTTCTCGGACCGGACCGGCCGTCGTCGACCGAACGTTGATCCCGGGCCGGACGTCGACGCCGGAAAGCGCCGCCAGTTCGTCGTCGACGAACGCGATCGGATCGTCGGGAAGGAACTCCGAGCGATCACGGTCGGCGACCATCTCGCGGGCCGCCGCGCGAGTCGACTCGTCGAGACAGACTCCCCCGAGGACAGCCGCCCCGGCCCACGCGGCGCCGTCTCGGGCCCACTCGGCGTCGGCCTCGCCCGAGAGCGACGCGAGGGCGAGCCGGGGTTCGAACACTACGGCTCACCCCCGACGCCGGGCAGGTCGCTCGTGTCGATCCACTCGCCGTTCAGTTCCGTGGGGTCGTCCACGATCAGGCCGAGATCTGCCGGGGACGCGCCGACGGCCGCCAGCGCGAGCGCGCAGGCTCGGGCGACGCGTTCGGCGTCTGCGGGCTCGTCGATCTTGGTGTCGGTGCGGACCACCGGCCGATCGAGGTCGGTGCCGTCCTCGGCGTCGAGCACGAACGCGTCCGCGAAGCCGTACGTCTCGGCGACGCCGGCAGTCGAGGGTTCGCGGTCGGTGCCGGCCATCAGATCCGCGACCGGGCCGGAGAACGCCTCGTCCTCGCAGAACGGCGAGACAGCGACGACCGGCGTCGCCGCGAGCGCGGCGTCGACGCCCGGGAGCGCCCGGATCGGGCCGACGGAGGTGACGGGGTTGGAGGGGCCGATCACGACGGGCTCCGTGAGGGCGTTCTCGACTTCGGGCGTCGGTTCGGCCGTCTCCGCACCGCGGAACTCGACATCCTTGACGGCGGGCTCCCCGCGGTTCGCGACCCAGTACTCCTGAAAGTGCATCTCCCCCTTGGGCGTGTGGACGATGCTGGCGACGGGGTCGTCGCTCATCGGCAGCAGGTCGATATCGAGGTCGAACGCGTCGGCGAGGGTGCGCGTCGCTTCGGTCAGGCTGTGCCCCTCGTCGAGCAGCGAGGTCCGGGTGATGTGGACGGCGCGGTCGCGGTCGCCGATCGTCATGAACTCCGCGATCCCGGAGAAGCGCCGCCAGGGCGCGATCTCGCGGCCGTCGGTCTGGGCGTCGTCGGGGAGGTAGCGTGGGCCGCCGTCGAGGTCGGCGGCGTCGGCCAGCCGGAACAGTTCCTCGTTCGTCTCGTGGGTGTCGTCGGCGATCCCCCACCACGTCTCGCGGTCGAGGACGCCGCCGCCGTCGAACAGCACCGTGTCGAGGTCCGGGCAGACCAGCAGCCCGCCGAGTTCGACGTCGTCGCCGGTGTTGCCGACGACGGTGACGGCGTCGCGGGCGAAGACGGGCTCGTCGCCCGAGAGCAGCTTGGGGGTGCCGGTCCCCCCGGCGAGGAACGTGACCATGGGCGGCGTTTCGGGGGCGTGGGGTTGAAGCTTCCTCTCCCGACGGCGCACCGGGGCGACTTTGAGGCTCGCCCACGGGGCTCCGGTATGAACGCGATCAAGGACTCCGTCCACGACTGGATTACCCTCTCCCCGGTCGCGACGGATCTGCTCGACACGCCAGCGTTCCAGCGGCTCCGGCACATCAAGCAGCTCTCGACGATCCGACTCGTCTACCCCTCGGCCTCCCACACGCGCTTCGAGCACTCGCTGGGCGTGTACCACCTCGCCGAACAGGCGCTGTCGCACCTGCGCGTCGACGGCGAGCGCGCGGACCACGTCCGCGCCGCGGCGCTGCTGCACGACGTCGGGCACGGCCCCTACGGCCACCAGACCGAGGAAGTGATCATGCGCCGCGCGGGCCGCCACCACGACGAGATCGGCGACGTGATCGAAGACACCGGGATCGCCGCGGTCCTGCGAGAGCACGACCTCTCGCCGGGCCGCGTCGCCGCGCTGGTCCGCGGTGAGGGCGAGCTCGGCCAGCTCGTCTCGGGGGAGCTAGACGTGGACCGCATGGACTATCTCGTCCGGGACGCCCACCACACCGGCGTCCCCTACGGCTCGATCGACCACGGGCGGCTCGTGCGCTCGCTGCGCTACCGCGACGGCGAACTGGTGCTCGCGGAGGGGAACGTCCGGACGGCGGAGTCGCTGCTGCTCGCCCGCGGGCTGATGAACGGGATCGTCTACCGCCACCACGTCTCCCGGATCGCGGGTTCGATGCTCGAACGCGCCGCGGAACGCCTGCTCGACGGCGAGAACGACGTGGGGATCGCGGAGTTCGCCCGGATGGCCGACCACGACCTGCTGGTCGCGCTGGGCGAGCACGTCCCCGACCTCGGCGGCCGGATCGAGCGCCGGGACCTGTACAAGCGGACGGTGTGGGCGGACCTCTCCGATACCCCAGCACATCTCCTCGAACTGGAGCACGAGGACGAGCGCGCCGCGGAACGCGACATCGCCGAGCGCGCGGGCGTCGACGAGTCCGAAGTGATCGTCGACGTGCCCCGCCGGCCGTCGATGAAGGAGTCGAACGCCCGGGTCGTGGTCGACGGCGTGGTCCAGCGACTGGAGGAGGCCTCGGGGCTGGTGACGGCGATCCGGCAGACACAGCGCGATAGCTGGCGGCTGGGCGTGTACGCCCCCGAACGCGACCGCGAGGCGGTCGCCGCTGCGGCTGTGGACGTGCTGGGGCTGCCCGAGCGGGTGCAGCGGTAGTGCGGTCGCTACCACTGTTGCTGATGGTGTAGAACGGGCGGCTCGGGAGAATCCATCGTCACACGGGGCTCGGTGGGGGTAACCCTCGTCACTGCCGCCCGGCAGAGCGTTCGACGCGGGCCGGTATCAGTCGTTCGCTATTTGTCCAACTCCAACCACGGCACCTCGACCAGCGGCGGGATGTGGGTCTCGATGTGGTGCTCCCAGACGCCCTCCTCGCCGAACGCCTCGCCGTGGTCGGCGGTCACCACCACGTCGCCGTCGAGCTCGCCGACGAACTCGGCGATGTCCTCCAGCACGATCCGGAGGTTCTCCTCGTACAGCCCGAGTGCGGCCTCCTGCGTGCCGTTTTTCATCACGTCCGCGGGATCGAGTTCGAGCCAGAGCCCGGCTTTCTGGGCGAGTTCGCTGCCGTCGAGTACGCTCTCGACGTTGGTCCGGAGCCGGTCGCTCATCGACGCGAGCGTGCCGCCGTCGGCCTCGGCGTCGCCGTTCTCGGCTTCCTCCTGTTTGCGGATCCCCTTCTGAATCTGTTTGAGCTTCTGTCCCTTCCCGCGGGAGAGGTAGGGAGCGTGGGGCTGCATGTAGTGTAGGACCGTACGCTCGGCGCGCTCGACGGCGTCGCGGTTGTTCCGGAACGCCTCGGTGATCCCCTCGGGCGGGACCGTGCCCAGATCGTCGTCCCAACCGGTCTTCCACACGTCGAACACCTCGGCGATGTGCTCCGAGGCAGTCCACTCGTAGTCACAGCTCGCCCCCCACTTCAGTTCGTTCAGGGGGATTCCGAGGTCGTTGATGAACGGGTTCCCGGAGAAGTACGCGATGTCGTGGTGACCCGTGAAGTTGCGGTACGCCCACTCCGGCGTCGACGATCCGGCGCTGCGTCGCTTCTCCAGTCGGCCGTCCAGATACTCGTCGTAGATTTCGCTAAACACGTCGTAGCGGCACGCGTCGAGCACCAGGCAGTAGTCCCACTCGGAGTCGAGGAAGTCCTGATCCCGCATCAATTACGGGGGGGTTCTCAGTCGTTCTACGTATTCCTGTTGTTTTCCTGGCCCGTCGAAGGCCACCTCGCCCCTTCAGCACGACTTTTGTGTGCCGGCCCGGAGTGAGGGGTATGGAGCTGTTGGCCGTCCCCGACCTCCCGGAGATACGGGCGGGCGACGATCTGGCCGCGATGATCGCCGAGCGGGTCGACCTTCGGCCCGACGACGTGGTCTGTGTCGCGTCGACCGTCGTCTCCAAGGCCGAGGGCCGGACCGCCGACTTAGAAGAGTTCCCCGCCGGCCCGCGGGCCACAGAACTCGCCCGGAACCTCGAAGAGATCTCCGGCGAGGAGAAGGACCCGCGGTTCGCCCAGGCCGTTCTCGAAAACAGCACCGACGTGGTGATGGAGGCGCCGTTCATCCTCACCGAGGCACCCTTTGGCCACGTCAGCGTCAACGCCGGGATCGATCGCTCGAACGTCCCGGACCACGACCTCCTCCTGCTGCCCGAGCGACCGAGTCAGTCCGCCGAGCGCATCCACGAGGGGCTCCCCGAGTCGCCGCCGGTGGTCGTGACCGACACCTCGGGGCGACCGTTCCGCCACGGCCAGCGCGGCGTCGCGATCGGCTGGGCGGGGATGCCCGCCTCCCGGGACTGGCGCGGCGAGACCGACCGCGACGGCCACGAGCTACAGGTGACCGTCCAGAGTGTCGTCGACGAGCTCGCCGGTGCGGCCAACCTCGTCTCCGGCGAGGGCGACGGCGGGAACCCCGTCGTGATCGTCCGGGACTGGGAATTCGGCGACCACGACGGCAGCGACAACATGTTCCGCGAGATGCGCGGCGATTTCGTCCGCCAATCGCTGCGGGACTGGGAGTACGAGCCATGACCGAGCCGATCCGCCGCGGGATCGAACTCACGCCCGAACACCCCGTCGCCCGCCTCGCGGATCTCGGCGTCTCGGCCGAGGCGGCGGGGTTCGACGCCGCGTTCGTCTCCTCGCACTACAACAACCGCGACCCGTTCCAGTGCCTCACGGCGATCGCCGAGCGCACGGACTCGATCCGGCTCGGCCCCGGCGTCGCCAATCCCCACGAGAGCCACCCCGTCGCGCTCGCGTCCCGCATGGCCACCCTCGACGAGTACTCGGCGGGTCGCGGCGTGTTCGGCATCGGGCCGGGTGATCCCTCGACGCTGCGCAACCTCGGCGTCGACGGCGACGACCGCGGGCTGCGCTCGGTGCTGGAGGCGTTCAAGGTCGCGAAGCGGCTCTGGGCGGGCGAGCGCGTCGACCACGACAGGACGTTCGTCGCCGAGGACGCCGGCCTCAACTACGAGCCGCCGGGCGAGCTCCCCGTCTACGTCGGCGGCGAGGGGACGCACATGTGCCGGATGGCCGCGAAACACGCCGAGGGACTGCTGTTCAACGGTTCACACCCCCGGGACCTCGCGTGGGCGGCCGACCGCGTCGCGGAGGGGCTGGGCGAGCGCCCCGACCACCGCGGCGCGTTCGACTTCCTCGCGTACGCCAGCGTGAGCGTCGCGGCCGACCGCGAGGCAGCCCGCGAGGCCGCACGCCCGCCCGTGGCGTTCATCGCCGCCGGCGCGCCCGAGCCGGTGCTCGCCCGGCACGAGATCGACGCCGACCGCGCCGCTGCTGTGGGTGAGAAGATCAGCGAGGGGGCGTTCTCCGAGGCGTTCGAGCGCGTGTCGCCCGTGATGATCGACGCCTTTGCGGCGGCGGGGACGGTCGACGACGTGGCCGACCGGCTCGCAGGTGTGCTCGACCACGCCGACGGCGTGGTCTGTGGCTCGCCGCTGGGGCCGGATCTCGACGCGGCGGTCGAACTGGCGAGTGAGGCGTTGGAACTGGCGGAGAAACAGGACTGACCGACGACTATCGGGTCGAACTCGCGCCCAGCAGATCGAGCAGGCCGCCGAACGCGAGGTAGCCCAGCGCGCCGCTGGCGGCGATTACGAAGACGGCACCGACGGCGGCCGAGACGGCCGACAGCGGGTCCTGTGTCACGACGCCCTCGAACAGCCGCCCCATCTCGGGCAGGTCGGTGACGAGCCGGCTCACGAACTCCTGCAGCGTAGCCATACGTCGACGTTGGATCGGGGGTCACTTCGCTCTTCCGTGTGCAGCCGGGGGAGTTTTCCCGGCCCGCGCCCCACCGACGGCCAGTGACGCTCGACCCCATCCACGTCGACACGATCGCCCGGATCGCGGCCTCCATCGCGGGCACCGTCGACGACTCCGACCACGACGACCACGCCGACCGGGCGTGGGGGCTGCTCGATCCGCTCCGCGAGGACGGCCGGGTCGTGGTCGAACCGCTGGCAGAGCCGGCGCTCCGTGCGGCCGCGATCGACGACGTGGCGCTCGCGGACCGCCCGTTCGAGACGACCCACGGGCTCGACGCGGGGACGCTCAACCCCACCGGGTTCAAGAACGGGCTGCTGCTCGACGTGGCGCAGGCCGCGATGGCGTCGGCGCCGACGGATCTCGATCTCCACCGTTCGCGCTCGATGGTCGCGACGGTCCACGCCAGTGACGCCACCCGGGAGTACGGCACGGAGTGGCAGCAGTACGACCGCGGCTACAGCCGCCAGCAGGTGCTGCAGGTCCCCGAGGTCGCGGAGTTCGCCGACGAGGTGACTCACGAGCTCGCGCTGTATCTCGCCGAGTCCTCGCACGCGCTCGCCCACGCCGACAACGTCGACGAACTGCTCCTGCTCGACGGGCCGCTCTACCCCAAGCGGCTGTTCAACTGGGAGTCTCGCGACCCCGCGCTGGCGGAAGCCACCAAGGAGGCGGCGCCGCAGGCGATCGTCGAGAACTACGTCCGGCTGGTCGAGCAGTTCGTCGAGCGCGGCGTCCCGATCGCGGGGTTCGTGAAGAACCCCACCTCCCGCTTTATCGTCCGGACGCTCTCGGATCGCGTGCCGACGCCGTGGACCGACGACGCCGCGCTGTTCACCCGCCTGCTGGAACAGCGCGACGACGCGCTCGACGAGACGGCCGACGACCCGTCCGCTGCTCGGGAGGAGTCCGATCTCACGTTCACCTCGTGGTTCCGCTCCCGCGGCTCGTCGGACGAGCCGATGTCCGTCGACGGCGACGCGATGGGGATCGAGCGCCGACTGGATCCCGAGGCGTACGAGGTGACGTTCTGCTACCTCTACGACCCGCGGACCGACGTGACGTACAAGATCGAGGCGCCCTACGCCGTCACGCGAGATCCGGAGACTCGGGAGGCGCTGACCACCCAGCTTCTGAGCGAGGTCGCGACCGAGCGCGGACCGCCGGAGGCGATCGGGAAAGCCGACGAGCTCGCGAAGATCGGCGCCGGCGAGAAGGCGGCGATCCGCCGGAAGTTCGAGGAGACGTTCGGCAGCGAGTCCCGGTCGACGTACGACGGGCTGCGCTGGGGCGAGGAGGAGTAGCCCCGGTTTGCGGTGGGGGTTTAGTTGTGGGATTCTGCGACGGTGACAGCAGTTCTATCGCCGGCAACTGGTACAGTGACGGCAACCGCAACAGCATCTCGTTCGTAGACCACTTGCGACCGCAGTGCGCCGGACACGAGGTCCGGCGCGGCACCGATTCCCCACCCCTCCCCCCGCCGGCGCCGAGATTGGCGCCGGCGAGGCGTCCACCGCCACCGCACCGCCGTCGCGGTGGCGCGCGACGTGAGCCCCTCCGTGGGCGAACGAGCGCGCGAGGTCCTCGCGAGCAACGCGAGCGAGGGCACGAGGGAGCTTTGCTCCCTCGGAGGACGAACGAGTGAACGAAGTGAACGAGTGAGTCGGCTGGGGAGGCGTGAGGGCTGTGCGGGGCGGTGCGGTCGCAAGTGGCCTAGCTCACTCCGCGGTCGTGTTTGCGGTCGAGATAGCGAACTCCGCGGTCCTGTTCGAAGTCCAAACATCGAACTCCGCGGTCGCGTTCGCGGCTACGCTGGCGTCTCCTTCTCCACGTCGATCGCCACGTCCTCGACCCCGATCCGGGCGAACTGCGTGCGGATGTGCTCCCGCGCCGCGTCGAGCGCCTGCTCGCGGGTGTCGAACCCCCGCGGCATCGGCGACTCGAACGCGACCCGGATCTCCTCGCCGTCGATCTCGATGGCCGAGCCGCCGCTCTCGACTTGGTAGAACGCGTCGCACACCCAGACGTAGGCGGCGTCCTCGTCGGGCGCGCCCTTGTACGTCGGGGGGTCCTCGCCGCGCTCGAACACCGTGCCGGTGAGGGCAGTCCCGCCGCCGCGGCCGTGGACGTGAATCATACCGAAACTACTCGGTCGGCGCCTTTAGGGGTGCTGCCCGCGGCGCCCGTCGTGACCCCCGGGACAGGGAAAGGCGTATGGCGGGAGCCGCCCACCGCCGACACATGAGCGATTCGGGCGATCTCGGCGACTTCACTGACTACGTCGACGACGCCGAGCAGTCGGGGGCGACCGACGGCGGCGACGCGGCCGCGGGGGACGACTCGGGCCGGGAGAGCGACGACGCGGCCGAGTTCGAACGCTACGGCGCCGAGCCGGCCGGCACCGACGAGGGGCTGGGCACCGTCTCCGTCTCGCAGGGCCTGCGCGTCTCACAGGACGGCGACGAGACGACGCTGCGGGCCTTTATCACCACCGGGAACCGCGACTCCGTCCGGCTGGGGAGCTACCTGCTCGTCCCGTACCCGGACGACGAGGTGCTGTTCTGCTCCATCGCCGCGCTCGAGTACGCACAGGAGTTCCAGTCCGACGACGCCACCGAGATCCACGCGCGCCGGCAGATGCGCCGCGAGGAGTTCGAGGAGCGCGACTACAAGTTCATGGCCGAACTGGAGCCGGTCGCGGTGATCTACGAGGAGGGCGGCGAGCTCAAGCGGCGGATGACCGACCGCGTGCCCAAGCCCGGCGCACTCGCCCGCGAAGCGTCCGACGAGGAGCAGATCAAGACCGGCCTGAAGATCCCCGGCGACGGCGTGTTCCTCGGTCACCTCTCCGTCGGCGGTGAGAAGGTCCGAACCGCCGCGGAGCCGCCGACGGTGGACTACCGCGTGAAGGACGACTACGCCGACGGCGACCCGCTCGTGTTCCGGCACACGCTCGTCGCCGGCGGCACGGGGTCGGGGAAGACCCACGCCTCGAAGAACGTCCTCCGGCAGTATCTCGACGCGGACCGGACGTATCCGATGGACGACGGCCGGGAAGTCTCGCCGGCGGTCGTGCAGTTCGACCCGCAGGACGAGTACGCCCAGATGCACGACGACAACCCCGGGATGAGCGACGCGTTCGCCCGCACGCTCGACCGCGAGGGGATCGCCCACGGCGGCCACGACGACACGATCGCGCTGGTGCCCGTCGAGGACGGCGTGAGCTACGGCGGCGAGAACCACCGCGCCGAGCAGGTGCGCTTTACCATCCCGTTCTCGGTCGTGAACGAGTACGACATGCCGTGGCTGGTGGCAGGTGGCGGGCTGAACGACAATCAGTACCCCGCACTGCTGACCCTCCTGAACCGCTTCTTTAGCGACTACGGGCAGGAGGGGACGTACGAGCAGTTCAAACGCTTCCTCGACGATCCGGGGCTCAAAGAGGAGCTCGACGAGTCGGGGCGCGTCCACGAGGCGACGTTCGACGCCGTGAAGCGTCGCGTTCGCGGGATCCCCTCCGGAATCTTCGATCAGGACGCCCGGCCGATCACCGAACTCGATCACGAGCTCGTCCGGCCGGGCGGGCTGACCGTGGTGCCGACGTACCACCTCTCGACCTCGCGGGCGAAGGAGATGTTCGTGCTCGCGGTCTCCTCGCTGCTCGTCGACGACAAGCTCTCGAACTCCCCGAACAGCCGGCGGATCAAGGAGACGCCGCTGGTGCTGGGGATGGACGAGGCGCACAACTTCCTCTCCGACGCCGACACCGTGCAGGCACAGAAGGTCGTGACGAAGTTCACGGAGGCCGCAAAGCAGGGCCGGAAGGAGCGACTCGGCCTGTTCCTGATCACGCAGGACCCGCAGGACATCGCGGAACCGGTGTTCAAGCAGGTGAACACGAAGGTCGTGCTGAACCTCGGCGACGAGGACGCGATCTCGTCGGTGAACATCCCGAGTGAACTGGCCCAGAAGGTGCCGTACATGGAGAAGGGGCAGATGGTGGTGTACTCGCCCGACAACTCCGAGCCGGTGGAGCTGATCGGGCTGAGCGAGTGTGTCACTCGCCACGGCGAGTGAGCGTGAATCGACGTCGTGTCGCGAGCGCCGAACCAACGCCGTGGCGATGTGTCACCGAACACGGCGACACCAGTCACGGCTCGTGACCAGCCGGTGGCGTCGGCCGCCGGCACGGAGCGTGTTGCCGTGACTGTATGACCTCCCGCGACCGCGGAATCTCCCACCCCGCTTTTCACGGATGCCGACAAACCACCAGCCATGACCAAACGGGTACTCGTCGCGTACGACGGAACGCCACAGGCCGAGGAAGCGCTGGAGTTCGCGATCGACGAGTGGGGCGACGCCGAGATCACGCTGCTGTACGTCATCAACCCCGTCGAGGCCGGCTACAGCGCCGGCGTCGGCATCCCCAGCGGCGGCGAGGAGTGGTTCGAGCAGTCGAAGGAAGACGCCGAGGAGCTGTTCGAGGAGGCCGACGCGGAGTACGACGTCGAGTTCCGGACCGAGATCGCGGTCGGTCGGCCGCCGCAGACGATCGTCGACGTCGCCGCCGGAGAGAGCGACGACGTCGATGCCCCGGCGTACGACCACCTCGTCGTCGGCAGCCACGGCCGGACCGGCGTCTCGCGAATGCTGCTCGGCAGCGTCGCCGAGAAGGTCGTCCGCGAGTCGCCGATCCCCGTCACGGTCGTCCGGTGAGCCGCCCGACAGGACGGTGACATCGACGCCACCCGCTGACCCGACAGTGACCTAATTACGACCGACTCGACAGGCATTAAACCGCGAATCGTCGGTTTCCGGTATGGAGTTCGACGACGCCGTTCTGACCCGCCGCAGCGTCCACGAGTACAGCGACGAGCCGGTCGCCGAGGAGACGATCGAGGCCGTCTTCGAGCGCGTCCGCTACAGCCCCTCCAGCTACAACCTCCAGCCGTGGGAGTTCCTCGTACTGACCGAGGACGAGAGCCGCGAGCGGTTGCAGGAGGTCGCCTACGGGCAGGAGCACGTCACCGACGCGCCCGTGGCCGTCGCCGTGCTGGGCAACACCGACCCCAGCGCTCACGGTGAAGCGGTCGCGGAGGACCAGCTCCGGAAGGGGTATCTCCCGAACGAGGAGGCCAAGGCGGGCCTGCTGGAGACGATCGAGGGGATGGCCGACCGCGACGCAGAGACCAACCGCGTCTGGGCCACCAAGAGCACCGCGCTGGCGGCGATGACGCTGATGCATGCCGCCCGCGCCGAGGGGCTGTCGACCTGCCCCGTCGGCGGCTTCGACCCCGACGCGCTCCACGAGGAGTTCGACATCGACGACCAGTACGAGCCGGTGATGCTGGTGACGATGGGCCACGCCGCGCCCAACGCCGCCGACACGAACACGCCCCGGAAGTTCCGCCGCACCGTCGACGACATCGTCCACCGCGAGGAGTTCGAGCCGACGGAGGCTGAACTCGACGACGAGGTCGTGACCGAGAGCTTCGCGACGCAGTAGTCGATCACGGCACGCGATCAGACGCGGACTTCCGTGTCGGCGTCACAGAGCCTGTTGCCGCAATCGTGTAGCCAACGACAGCGAGCGACGGCAACGAGCAGAACTATCCTCCTCAGCCGACAGCTCCCGCCTATGGTCGCAGTCGAACAGATCCTGTTCGGCGTCGTCCTCGCCGTCGGCGGTGCCCTCCTCGCGATCGACCACCCGGCGATCGACTGGCTCAACCGCTGGCTCAACTCGGCCGGAACGACCCAGCGGCCGTCGGAGATCGAGATGGACGACAACGCCCGGCTGGTCGGCTTCGTCGTCGGGAGCCTCACGGTCGTCGTCGGCCTGCTGCTCGTCGTCGACGCGGTTGCCTGACTGCATCGGCGTCGGGAGCGTCCGGGTTACTCCGTTCCGGCGCCCGCCCCGCCGACTACCAACGTCGGAATTTCGGTGAGCCGGACGACCCGCTCGGTCGTACTGCCGGCGCTGGCGATCCGGGAGAACCCCGTCCGGCCCTGTGTTCCCATGACGATCAGCTCCGTCCCGTAGTCGGCGGCGGCGTCGACGATCTCCTCGGCGGGCTGCCCCCGGCGGAGGTGTCGCTCCACTCGGATACCGCGTTCCTCACCCATCCCGGCCACCGTATCCAGCGCCCGCTCGCCGACGGCTTCCTGTTTCTCGACCTCGAAGTCCCAGTGACCGCTCGGACCGGACTGCTCGACGACGAACAGCGCGTCGACGGTCGCGCCGAACGCCTCGGCGAGGTCCAGCCCCTCCTCGGCGGCCAGTTCGCTGCGGGCGCTCCCGTCCGTCGGGATCAGTATTCGGCGGTACATGCCCACTCCGGGGGAGCGAGCCGGAATAAACGCTCGCCCTCAGACGCCCGGGATGCCCAGGGCGCCGATCCCGATCAGGCTGACCCGCGAGAGGATCCACAGCAGCACGATCGCCGCCAGCCACGCCGCGAAGCCGATCCCCGCGGCGCTGAGCCAGCCGCCGGGGTAGCGCCATTTCACGACGGCGATCCACAGCAGGAGCAGCAGCGCCGGGCCGACGACGGGGATCCCGCCGACGAAGCCGAACAGCGCGTACACCAGCGCGCCCACGGCGGCGGCGACGACGGCGTTGCCGAACGCCGACTCGTCGCCGACGACGATCCTCGCACCGATGTGGATCGCGAGCGCGCCGACGAACAGGCTGACGATTCCGACGAACAGTCCATCGATGGGGGCCATACTTCGACTATCACGTGGCTCCGGGAAAGCGTGGTGGGCGACGTAGCTGGCCGGCGACAGGACGAACCTGGGGAGGCCGAAGGCTTTAGCGGGGGTCACTGCGTTGGTCGGGACGAATGGACGAGTCGGATCTGCGGATGGACCAGCGCGTCAGGAAGTCGACTCGCGAGACCCTCCGGGAGTCGTTCGTCACGGGGCTCGCGGTCGTCGTGCCGATGCTGGTCACGGTGATCGTGCTGGCGGTCGGGTTCCAGTACGTCTACGACTACCTCTCGTGGTTCGCACAGGGGATCGTCGCCGCCGACAGCCGCGTGCAGCTCCCGATCATCGGCGACATCCCGGTCGGCGTGTTCGTGATCCAGTTGGCTACACCGGTCGTGCTCCTCGTCATCATCATGGTGGTGGGGATCTTCACGAACACCACCAAGTGGGGCGAGCGCGCGGTGGACTACTTCGACTACTTCATCTCGCAGATTCCTGCAGTCGGCGGCGTCTACGACTCCTTCCGGCAGATGAGCGACGTGATGCTCGAATCCGACACCCAGAGCTTCCGGGAGGTGAAGCTGGTGGAGTTCCCGCACGAGGGCGCGTACACGCTGGGGTTCGTCACGACCGAGACGCCGGACGCGCTGTCGGACCCGGCGGGCCACGCCGAGATGCTCACGCTGTTTCTCCCGCTGGCGCCCAACCCCGTGATGGGGGGGCATCTGGTCCACATGCCCGCAGACCGCGTGATGGACGTGGACATGACCGTCGAGGAGGGAATCCGCGCCATCGTCACCAGCGGCGTCGCCGTCGCCGGGGGCGAGGGCGTCACGAGCGGGGGGATGTCCGAGGAACAACTCCGCGATCTGGCCGGCGTCGAGCACGCCGACCAGCAGTTCGAGCCGGAGTCGGAGTCGCCGACGATGCGCCGCTCGGAGCCGGTCGACACCGACCGATCGAACACGTACGACGAGTCAGTCGAGCCCGCGCGGGCGACGACGCCCGACGACATCGCGCGCCGGGAGCGTCCCGAGGCCGAGGCCCCCGCGACCGACGCCGACACGCCCGCGGAGCGAGCCCACGGCGTCGCCACGGACGACGCGAACGTCACGCCCGCCGAGGAGTCGGGACGCTACGCCACCGAGGCCGACGCGACCGAACGCCCGCCGGCGGAGATGGCCGGCCGGGACGCCGCCGAGCGCGAGTCGACCGAGGAGCCGCCGGCGGAGGCGGCCGGCCGGGACGCCGCCAACCGGGACGGGACCGAGGAGCCGCCGGCGGAGGCGGCCGATCGCGACGCCGCCGAGCGTGAGTCGACCGAAGAGCAGCCGGCGGAGGCGGCCGACCGCACGGACGAACAGCGCGGCGCCACCGATGGGGAGCCCGAGCAGGAGTCGAACGAGGACCGGGGTGGGCGGGGCTGATGGCCGCGTTCGAACTCCGCGAGCACACGGCCGACGTGGCGGTCGCAGCCAGCGGCGCGGCGCTCGGAGCGACGTTCGCGGCCGTCGCCGACGGGCTCGCGGCGGCGATGTGCGAGGCGTGGCCGGCCGCGGAGGCCCCCGACGGCGGGGAGCGCGCCGACCTCCGGCTCACCGCCGAGAGCCGCGAGGCCGCGCTGTACGACTATCTGGACCAGCTCATCTACGAGCGCGACGTTCGGTCGGTGCTGCCCGTCGACAACGAGGCCACGGTGACCGGCGGCGAGGCGTGGACCGTCGACGCCAGCTACCGGGGCGTCCCGCTCTCGGCGGTGACCGCCCGGGACGTGAAGGCGGTGACGTACTCCGAGATGCGACTCGAACGCGTCGACGGGGAGTGGGAGGCGTACGTCGTTTTTGACGTGTAACCAGCCGCGGCTCGCGACCAGCGAGCGACTTCGGTCGCTCGCGAGGAGCGTGTCGCCGCGGCTGTGTGTAACTGATCGCGGCTCGTGACCGGCGAGCGACTTCGGTCGCTCGCGAGGAGCGTGTTGCCGCGGCTGTGTGTACCCGATCGTGGCTTCCGACTCACTCTTCGACGTACTGTCGGACGAGCCCGCACTCCGGGCAGGCGTACGTCGTCGGCTTCACCTTCTCCTTCGCGCCGAGGCTCCCCAGAATCCCCTCCTTGGGCTCGTCGGTGACGAGGTGGAGTTCGAAGCCGTCGGAGGTGCGCATGGTCATCTCTTCGAGCGTGACGCCACAGTCCGGACACCGTCTCGTCGTCATGGTGCCGTCTCCGTCCCCGAGCGAGGTAGTTCCTCTGGGCGAACGCCTTTGCCCCTCCGGACACAGTTTGCGGTATGACGCGTCACATCGCCCCCGCGGCCGCCGCACTCGGCGTGCTGCTCGCCGTCGTTCCGGATCGGGCGCTGGCACACGTCCGGTACGTCACGCCGGGCGACGGCGGGGAACGGGCCGCTGAACTGCTCGCCGCGGTCGTGGCGGATCCGCTCGCGCTGGCGCTGCTGTTCGGCGGCGGCGCCGGCGCGGCCGTCGCGGGCGCGGGCTGGCTCCGGCTCCGCCCGCTCCGGCTGGACCTCGCCGTGCTCCGGCGGACGCTCCGGAGCTACGACGACCTCCTGCCGTGGCTCGCCCGCCTCGCGATCGGCCTGCCGATGGTCGGCGCGGGCTTCACGGGCTACCTGTTCTCGCCGGCCGCGACCGCCGACTTCCTCGGCGTTCCGGGCGCGCTTGTCCGGCTGTTCGGGATCGGTATCGGCTTCCTGCTCGTGTTCGGCTTCGCGACGCGGCTCGCGGCCGCGGTCGGGCTGTTCGGCTACCTCGTCGGGCTGGTACTCAGCCCGGCGCTGCTGCTGGCGTTCGAGTTCGTTCCGGGGCTGCTGGCGATCCTGCTGCTCGGCGGCGGGCGTCCGAGCGCGGACCACGTCTTCTCGCGACTGTCGGCCGTCGGGGGGACGGTGTACCAGCGAATCGACCCGGTGCGGGAGACGCTCGCGCCGATCGGCGAGCGACTCGCCGCCCGCGACGAGCTCGTCCCGGTGATCGTCCGGGTCGGGCTCGGGGCGTCGTTCGTCTACCTCGGCGTCGTCCAGAAGCTCCTGATGCCCGGGCAGGCGCTGGGCGTCGTCGCGAAGTACAACCTCACCGAGGTCGTCCCCGTCTCGCCGGAGCTGTGGGTCGTCGGCGCCGCGCTGACGGAGGCGGCGCTGGGGGTCGCGCTCGCGCTCGGGCTGTTCACCCGCGCCGGCTGCGGGGTCGCGATCTTCATGTTCACGACCACGCTGTTCGGCCTGCCCGACGACCCCGTGATGGCCCACGTCTCGCTGTTCGGGCTCGTCTCTGTGCTGGTGATCACCGGCGGCGGCGCGTACTCGCTCGACCGTTGGCTGACCGAGCGGTTCGGCGACGAGGCGGGACGGGAGCAGCGAACCGACGAGCCGACGGCGACCGCCGACTGACACGCAACGGTCTTTCTCTTCCGGCCCCGACGCCCGAGCATGACCACGAGAGAGTTCGGCGACGTGACGCTCGAACGCGTCCGGGAGCACGTCTGGGAGATCCCACAGGAAGGGGAGATGGAGGTCCCCGGGCGCGTGCTCGCGAGCGAGGCGCTGCTCGAAGACATCGGTGACGACGACAGCCTCAAGCAGCTCAAAAACGCCGCGGCGCTGCCCGGCATGACGAAGTACGCCCTCGCGATGCCCGACGCCCACCAGGGGTACGGGTTCCCGGTCGGCGGCGTCGGCGCGATCGACGCCGAGAACGGCTGTATCTCGCCGGGCGCGGTCGGCTTCGACATCAACTGCGGCGTCCGGATGCTGCGCACGCCGCTGACGTACGACGACGTGCGCGGCCACGAGGAGGAGCTCGTCGACGCGCTGTTCGACGCGGTCCCCTCCGGCCTCGGCGGTGGCGGCGTCGTCGGCGGGAGCCGCGACGCCGTCGAGGGCGCGCTCGAACGCGGCGTCGAGTGGGCCGTCGAGCAGGGGTACGCGACCGAGGCCGACCTCGAACACTGCGAGGACGAGGGGCGGCGCCCGGACGCCAAGCCCGAGTACGTCTCGAAGAAGGCCAAGGACCGCGGGATGAACCAGATGGGGAGCCTCGGCTCGGGCAACCACTTCCTCGAACTCCAGCGCGTCACCGACACGTTCGACGACGCGGTCGCCGACGCCTACGGGCTGGAGGCGGGGCAGATCGTCGTCCTGATCCACTGCGGGAGCCGCGGGCTGGGTCACCAGATCTGCTCGAACTACGTTCGGAAGATCGAGCAGCAACACGGCGACCTGCTCGACGAACTCCCGGACAAGGATCTCGCGGCCGCCCCCGCGGGCTCGGAGTTGGCCGAGGAGTACTACGGCGCGATGTGTGCCGCGGTGAACTTCGCGTGGGTGAACCGCCAACTGATCACCCACCGGACGCGGGAGACGCTCGCCGAGGTGTTCGATGAGGTCGAGACCACGGACGTGGAACTGCTGTACGACGTGGCCCACAACATCGCCAAGCGCGAGACCCACGAGGTCGACGGCGAGGAGCGCGACCTGTTCGTTCACCGGAAGGGTGCCACGCGGGCGTTCCCGCCGGGCCGCGAGGAAGTGCCGCCGGCGTACCGTGACGTGGGCCAGCCCGTCATCATCCCGGGCTCGATGGGTGCCGGCAGCTACGTGCTGAAAGGCGGCGACCGCTCGCTCGCGGAGACGTTCGGCTCGACCGCCCACGGGGCGGGGCGGCTGATGTCCCGCACGCAGGCCAAGTCGGAGTTCTGGGGCGGCGACGTGCAGGACGACCTCGCCGAACAGGAGCACATCTACGTGAAGGCCAACTCCGGCGCGACCATCGCCGAGGAGGCCCCGGGCGTGTACAAGGACGTCGACGAGGTGGTCCGCGTCAGCGACGAACTGGACATCGGCGACAAGGTGGCGCGGACGTTCCCGGTCTGCAACATCAAGGGCTGAGCTTTACGTCGGGGCGAGCGCTACGGGGCGTATGCTCGAAACGCGGCGCGGTCGGTTCGTCGGTATCGCGCTCGCCATCCTCGCCGTCGCCGTCCCGCTGTCGGCGCTGCTGATCCCGCCGGACCCGTACACGCAGCTCGTCGTCGTCGCGGGCGTGGTGCTGTTCGCGCTCACGGCGGCGAACCTCCTCAGCCACGAGGCGGTGTACGAACGGCTGCGGGGGGATTGATCGCCGCGGACTCGCGTTCAGTCGCCGTCGGGACCGCTCGGGCCGCCGGGGCTGTCCGGCCCGCGCGGTCGCTGCGGGCCGACGCCGATCGTCACGCGGTCGTCGCCGCTCTCGGGCTGGACTTCCTCCCCTCGTTCGAACCGGACGAAGGAGAGGTAGAACGGCTCGCCACAGCCCGACTCGGGCGCCTCCGCGGCCTCCGGCAGGTCCTCACCCGTCAGTAACAGCGTCTCGTCCGCGCCACAGACGAACCGGACGCCGTCGACGTCGTCCTCGTCCTCGAACGGCTCGTCGGGAGTGACGTACTCCCACCCTTCGAGGGGGTAGGGCGTCACGGTCTTGTCGGCGAGATACCCCTCGCGCTCCAGTTCGTGGACGGCGCCACAGCGCGGGCAGTAGTAGGTGACGGGGTAGGCCATGGGCGCCGTACGCGCCCGAGCGACACGTGCGTTTCGGCGGCGGTGGTGACGGCGCGAGTCAGCGCCGCCCGCGGGTCACTCCTCCCCCCGCGCGTCCACGACGAGCACGGGGATCTTCGTCTTCCGGAGCACTTTCTCGGCGACGCTGCCCAGCAGCGCCCGCGAGATGCCCGAACGGCCGTGGCTCCCCATCACCACCAGATCCGCGCCGATCTCGTCGATCGCGTCACGGATGGCCAGCGCGGGCTGGCCGGCGCGGATGTGCTCCTCGGTGGGGACGCCCGCGGCCGCGGCGGCGTCGGCGACGTACCCCGTCGCGTCGTCGGCGCCCTGCTTCACCTCGGGCATGTCGTCGAGGTGGCCCTGCCGGATGCGGTCCACCTGCTCGGTGCCCAGCGAGTAGTTCACGGCGTCGACGTCGATCACGTACAGCGCGTGAACGGTGGCGTCGTACTTCGCGGCGAGGTCGACCGCGCGGTCGACGGCGGCCTCGGCGGTGTCGCTTCCGTCGGTCGGAACGAGGATGTCGTCGTACATGGATCAGTCGTCCGCGGGGGTCTCGCCCCCGTCGGTCGCGACGTCTTCGGCGCTCTCCTGTCTGGACATCGGTTCGGGGCTATGACACTGTCGGACCATCCGCTTGGTCTCCTCGGGCGGCTCCTCGGTGGCCTTGGAGACGGCGATGGTGATCGCGAACACCAGCGGCGTGCCGACCAGTGCGGCGCCGATCGCCGGGAACACCTGCCCGTACAGGTCGCTGAACGGCACGATCAGGTCGTTCACCACCGCGGCGACCCAGATGGTGAGGCCGACGATCATCCCCGCGAGCGCGCCCTGTCGGTTGGTGTTCTCCCACCACAGGCCGAGGAAGAACATCGGGAACAGCACGATCGCCGCGAGCGAGAACGCCAGCGCGACGAGCTCGCCCACCAGCGCGGGCGGGTCGAGCGCGGTCACGCTGACGATCGCGCCGAGGACGACGATCGTCGCCCGGCCGACGAGCACCTGCTCGCGCTGGGTCGCGTCGGGGTTGATGATGTTGGTGTAGATGTCGTGACTGACGGCCGAGGAGGCGGTGATGAACAGCCCCGCGGTCGTCGCGATCGCGGCGGCGATCCCGCCGGCGGCGACGAGGCCGACGAACCACGTCGGGAGGCTCGACAGCTGTGCAGCGAGTACGACGATGAGGTCACCCTCGCCGCCGCTCATCCCGCCCTCGGCGGCGTACGTCGGTCCGTACTGGGAGGCGTCGTAGAGGTCGACGCCAAAGGCCGCCAGCGCGGGGGCGCCCCAGTAGAGGATCATGATGAAAAAGAGCCCCCACACCGTCGACTGGCGGGCGACTTTCTCGTTCTCGACGGTGTAGAACCGAACGAGCACGTGTGGCAGCCCACACGTCCCGAACACCAACGAGAACGCCGTCGCGATCCACAGGAAAAAGGAGGAGTTCGCGAACGGCTCGGAGAACTCGCTGTTGAGGTCGTTGATCAGCGCCCCGTACTCGATCTGCGGGAGCACCGTCGAGTAGCCGCCGGTGAGGCCGACGACGTACACCGCCGCGAGGAACGCGACGATGAGGATCACGTACTGCACGGCCATGTTCTTGGTCGCGCCCATCATCCCCGAGAGGGTGAGGTAGGCGACGGTGATCGCCATCATGATCAGCACCATCGTCGCGTAGTCGGTGCCGAACACGTACAGGCCGACCAGCCCCATCCCGCGGGCCTGCCCGACCGAGTAGACGAAGCCGATCAGGATCGTCGTCAGCGCACCCAGCGCGCGGGCGGTGTCGGAGTTGAAGCGGTCGCCGACGAAGTCCGGCGCGGTGTACTTCCCGAACCGCCGCATCTGGGCGGCGAGGAAGATCAGGAGGACGAAGTAGCCGGCCGTCCAGCCGATGATGAACGCGAGCCCGTAGAACCCTGAGAGGGCGACCAGCCCGGCCAGCCCGAGGAACGAGGCCGCGGACATCCAGTTGGCACCGATTGCCATCCCGTTCTCGACGTTACCGATCGAGCGGCCCGCGACCCACATCCCCTCGGTGTCGGCGACCTTGAACAGGTAGCCGACGACGAGAAACAGCGCGAGCATCGCGATCACCAGCACCGCGGGGATCGGCTTGAACGAGATGTCCAGCGCCTCCGGCAGCAGCTCGTTCGACTGCAGCAGCGCGGCGTTCACGGCGTCGACGTTCATTCCGCCTCACCTCCGTCGGAGACGGCGGCGCCCTCCTCCGGCGGCGAGGAGCCGCCTTCGCTCTCGGCGGGCGTGGAGTGGTCGATACCGTACTTCTCGTCCAGCCGGGCGCGCCGCCGGGTGTAGATGTACGCGAGGACGAGCGAACTGGTGGGGGCGACGAACGCGACGGTGAAGTAGTGGGCAGGGAACTGGATGATCGGGAGTTCCTGTGTCATCAGCTCCGGTGCGAGGAACGTCGCCGTCACCGGCCCCCACGTGAGGATCGTCCACGCGACGAAGCCGGCCCACACCTGCTTCAGGTGGTCGCGCATGAACGGCGTCTTGGGCTTCAGGATGTTGATCTCGGTGTCGAGGTAGTCGACGTCGGCCTCGCGTTCGGCGACCCCGCCGTCAGTCCTGGCGGACGGCGGCGATGGTCTGCCGCCGTCGGCCCCGTCGGATGGCGGCGATGGTCTGCCGCCGTCGGCGGCGAGGTCGTCGGCCGTGTCGTCCGGTTCGTGTGAGGGATTCTGTGTCATAGGTCGTGTCGTGTATCGGCGTGGTCGGTGGTGGTCCGAAAACGGTGCACGGTCGTCAGTCCTGGACGCTGGTGCGGATCTCCTCGACGATCTCGGGGTTCCGAAGCGTCGACGTATCGCCGAGTTCGGCGCCGTTTGCGATGTCTTCGAGGAGGCGGCGCATGATCTTGCCCGAGCGCGTCTTGGGGAGTTCGGGGGTGAAGATCACCTGTTCGGGGCGGGCGATCGGACCGATCGCGTCCTCGACGCCCTCGATGATCGCCTGTCGAAGTTCCTCGTCGCCCGCGTGGCCGTCCTCGGTGATGACGTAGGCGTAGACGGCTTCGCCTTTCACTTCGTGGTCGCCGCCGACGACGGCGGCCTCGGCGACGCCTTCGACACCGACGATCGCCGATTCGATCTCCATCGTCCCGAGGCGGTGGCCCGAGACGTTGAGTACGTCGTCCACACGGCCCAGCACGGTGATGTAGCCGTCCTCGTCGATCTTTGCCCCGTCTTCCGGGAAGTACACCCAGTCCTCGGGATCGTCGCTGTCGGTGTCGGAGTACTCCCGCCAGTACTCGTCGACGTACCGCTCGTCGTTCTGGTACAGCGTGCGCAGCATCCCCGGCCATGGCTTCTGAACCGTGAGATAGCCCGCGCGTCCGGGCTCGACCGGCTCACCCGTCGTGTCGAGGATCTCGGCGTCGATGCCCGGGAGTGCCGGCCCCGCAGAGCCGGGTTTCATCTCCGCAACGCCGGGCAGCGTGGTGACCATCATTCCGCCCGTCTCGGTCTGCCACCACGTGTCGACGATCGGGCAGTCCTCGTCGCCGATGTGCTTGTAGTACCACTTCCACGCGCGGGGGTTGATCGGCTCGCCGACCGTGCCGAGCAGGCGGAGGCTGGAGAGATCGTGCTGGTCGGGGAACTCCGAGCCCCACTTCATGAACGCCCGAATCGCCGTCGGCGCGGTGTACAGCTGTGTGGCCTCGTACTCCTCGACGATCTCCCAGAGGCGGTCGCGCTCGGGGTAGTCGGGCGTCCCCTCGTACATCATCGTCGTCGTCCCCAGTGCGAGGGGGCCGTAGACGATGTAGGAGTGCCCGGTGATCCAGCCGATATCCGCCGAACAGAAGTACGTGTCCTCCGGCTTCACGTCGAGGACGGCGTGGGAGGTCCACGCCGCCCACGAGAGATAGCCGCCCGTCGTGTGCTTCACGCCCTTCGGTTCGCCCGTGGTTCCCGACGTGTACATGAGGAACAGCATGTCCTCGGCGTCACGGTCGACCGGTTCGACCGCCACGCCCTCGTGGGCGGCGACGAGGTCGTCGTAGTCGTGCTGGTTCTCACGGAGGTCGTGGCCGTGATCGTCACCGTTGGCGGCGAGCCGACCGACGACCACCGTGCCGGATACCTCGTGCTCGACACCGTCGAGCCCCTCGTTCGCTTTCGCGAGGTGATCGAGGGGGTCGCCGCGGCGGTAGTAGCCGTCGGCGGTGACGAGGTACTCCGAATCAGCAGCGTTCATGCGGGTCGCGAGCGCGTCTGCGGAGAACCCCGCGAACACGACTGAGTGGGGGGCGCCGATACGAGCACACGCGAGCATCGCAATCGGGAGCTCGGGGATCATCGGCATGTACATGGTGACGACGTCGTCCTCGCCGACGCCCATCTCCCGCAGCGCGGCCGCGAACTCGTTCACCTCGCGGTGGAGCTCCGCGTACGTGTACGTGCGGTTGGCCTCCGCCGTCGGCTCGCCGACCCACTCGATCGCCGCTTCGTCGCCCCGCTCGTCGAGATGTCGATCGAGACAGTTCGCCGAGGCGTTGAGCTCCCCGCCCGTGAACCACTCGAAAAACGGCGGGTTCGAGTCCTCGAGTACGGTGTCGTACTCGGTCTCCCAGTCGAGCATGTCGGCCGCGGCCTCCCAGCACTCCGGCCAGTTCTCCTCGAACTCCTCGTAGATGTCCGGGTCCGACACGTTCGCTTGCTCGACGAACGATTCCGGCGGCTCGAACACGTCCTGTGCTTCGAGTCGCGCTTCCAGTTCCGCGTCTTGATCACCCATGATCTATCGCCGACGATCCACCTTCGCATCATATAAACGGGGGCGCTAATTATCCAAACCGCGCCCGGTTTTCGCCCGTCGGCCGGGGGTCAGCGGTCCCTGCTCCCCCCCGCGGGCGCGTCCTCGAAGAAGGCGGTGAGGAGCTTCCCTTCGGCGTTGCGGAGGTGGTTGTGCAGCGTCGGCGCCGAGACGCCGACGGAGTCGGCGAGCTCCTCGGCGGTCGTGTCCCGCGGCCACTCGAAGTAGCCCGCGTGGTAGGCCGCACGGAGAACGGTCGTCTGCCGCTCGGAGAGGCGGTCGCCGAGCCGCTCACGAAAGCCGGTGTCGGTCTCGACCGGGCGGTCGACCTGCCGTTTCGCGGCGAGTCGTACCGACGGGTACGCGTCGGTCACGGCGTCGACCGTCGAACGCACGTCGGCGTCCCCGGGGAGCTCTGCGGTGAGCGTGGTCACGCCGTCGGCCGCCGAGAGCGACCTGACCCGGCCGCCGTGCTCGACCAGCGGGAGGACGGGCGTGGCGGTCAACACCAGTTCGATCGCCGCCCCGTCGTCGTACTCCTCCAGCAGCCGGGCGTCGTCGACCGCGTCGGTCGCCGCCGCCCGCGTCAGCACCGACTCGGCGTTCGCCCCCTCGACGGCCGCGTAGAACAGCAGCGAGTCGCCGTCGACGGGGACGAGCCCGGAGAGTTCGACCCGGCAGGACAGCGCTGCCGAGAGGTCGGCGAGCGCCGACGCCTCCCCCGGACACCGGAAGTCGAGTTCGACCGCCGAATCCGAGAGCACGAGCCGCTTGCGCCGCACGGCCGCGAGCGCGTGGGCGGTCTGCCCGGCGACGGCCGCGACCGCGTCCGTCGCTGCATCGTCGGGCTGCCCACTCGTCCCGACGGCCAGCAGCGCGCCGCCGGCGTCACCCCCCGGGGCGTGGGCGACGACGATCGGCCCGTCCGGCCCGGGAAGTTGGCGCGCGGTGCCCGCGGCGGCGACCTCCTCCATCGCGTCGCGGTTGTCGTCGAGGTGGTCGCGGACGGTCCGTTCCGGCACGCCAGCGACGTGCCGGAGCGTCACGGTCTCGCCGGTCCGTTCCGCGAGCCACGCGAACCGGACCTCCTCGATGTCGGCCAACCGGTCGCAGACGGTCGCCGCGACGGTCTCACGATCCCCGGCGTCGTGGAGCGCGTCGGGCAGCCCCCGCGCGGCGGCGAGCGTGCGGCGGGCCAGCCCGCCGACGCCGGATCCCTGCTCGCGCTCGGTCGCCCGGACCAGCGCGTCACGGTCGGTCTCGGGCAGGAGCGGGGCGAGGCTGTCGAGTCGGTCCCAGCCGCCGGCGGCCGCGACGACCGTCGCGGGGACGCCGTCGTCGAGCAGGTCGGCCGCGAAGTGCTCGCGCAGGTCCGGGGCGGCGGCGTCGACGCCGTCGACGCGGTCGGACACCTCGCGGATCAGCATCGCGAGCCGGCGGGGCGACACCGAGAACAGCGGCTCGTCGTCGTCGATCCCGTTGCTCGCGGCGTACTGCCGCAGGTCGTGGGCGACGCTGTCGGGCAGCACCGTCTCCCGGGCCGGCGCCGGCGATTCGCTCGCCTCGCGGGCGGCGGCCGTCGACTCGTCGTGGACCGCTACGAGGTGGGTGCCGTCGTGTTCGAAGACGTCGACGGGCCGGAGGCGTGCCTGCTCGACCGGCCGGAGCCCGGCCTCGCCGGCCAGCCGGACCACCAGCTCCTCGCGGTGGGTCCGGGTCGCGCGCCGGAGGCGGTCGTACGCCGCGGGGCTCAGTGACACGGTTTCGGTCTGTCTCGCAAACCGAAATAAGTTCCCCGTTCGATTCCCAGTCGAGTTCAGTATACTCTGGTTCAGACCTTGAAAAGCTCTTGAAACTGTTTCGGACGATCGAGCCGTCCGAAATCAGTCTGGTGTTCGCGACTGGAGTTCACCGACGATCTCGGGGTTGCGGAGCGCCGAGGTGTCGCCGAGATCCTCGCCGTTGGCCACGTCTTCGAGCAGCCGGCGCATGATTTTCCCCGAGCGCGTCTTGGGGAGGTCCGGGGTAAACACGACGGCTTCGGGGATCGCGACGGCGCCGACGGCGTCCTCGACCGCGTCGCGGACTCGCTCCCGGAGCTCGCCCTCGTCGGCGCCGTGTTCGGGCGCGACGAACGCGTAGATCGCGGTGCCGGTGGTCTCGTGGTCGGCGCCGACGACCGCGGCCTCCGCGATGCCGGGGACGCCGACGATCGTCGACTCCAGTTCCATCGTGCTGAACCGTCGCCCGGCGACGTTGACCGCCTCGTCGGCGCGCCCGAGGAACGTGACGTAGCCGTCGGCGTCGACCGTCGCGGCGTCCTCGGGGTAGTAGCGCCAGCCGTCGCGCTCGGTGGTCGCGCGCTCGCCCCAGTCGGTCCCCCGTGCCAGCGCTGTGGGCATCCCCGGCCACGGGCGCGTGAGGACGAGCTCGCCGCGCTCGCCGGGGTCGACCGGCTCACCGCCCGGGCCGGCGACTTCGGCCTCGATCCCGGGCAGGGGTTTCCCGGCGGCGCCGGGCTTCATCGCGTCGACGCCGGGCAGCGTCGAGACGAGGATCGCGCCCGTCTCGGTCTGCCACCACGTGTCGACGATCGGGCAGTCGCCGCCGCCGATGTGGTCGCGGTACCAGTGCCACGCCCGCTCGTCGATCGGCTCGCCGACCGTCCCGAGCAGCCGGAGGCTGGAGAGGTCGTGGCGCTCGGGGTGCTCGGCGCCCCACTTCATGAACGCCCGGATCGCCGTCGGGGCCGTGTAGAACACGTCGACTGCGTGGCGGTCGATCAGCTTCCAGAGCCGGTCGCGCTCGGGGTGGTCGGCGGTGCCCGCCGAGAGGACGGTGGTCGTCCCGAGCGCCAGCGGGCCGTAGACGACGTAGGAGTGGCCCGTGATCCAGCCGATGTCGGCGGCACACCAGTAGGTGTCCTCCGGGCGGACGTCGAGCACCGACTGGGCGGTCCACGCGACGTGGGCGAGGTAGCCGCCCGTCGTGTGGGTCACGCCGCGGGGCTCGCCGGTGGTGCCGGAGGTGTAGATGCGGAACAGCGGGTCGGCGGCGTCGCGGGCGACCGGCTCGACTTCGGCGCCCTCGTGTGCGTCGATCAGCTCGCCGTAGTCGTGGTACCCGTCGCCGAGGTGGACGCCCTGCCCGAGGTGGTCCAGTACGACCACGTCCACGTCCCGATCCAGTTCGAGTCGGGCGTTGTCGGCCTTGTTCTTCTGGGCGATCGCGTCGCCGCGGCGGTAGTAGCCGTCGCAGGTGAGCAGGAAGCCGGAGTCGGCCCGGCGCATCCGGGTCGCGAGCGCGTCCGCGGAGAAGCCAGCGAACACGACGTTGTGGATCGCGCCGAGGCGGGCACACGCGAGCATCGCCGCCGGGAGCTCCGGCACCATCGGGAGGTAGATCGTCACCACGTCGCCTTCCTCGACGCCGAGGTCGCGCAGCCCCGCCGCGAGCGCGTTCACCTCGCGGTACAGTTCGAGGTACGTGTAGCTGCGGCGCTCGTCGAGCTGGCCCTCCCAGACCAGTGCGCGCTGGTTCTTCCGTTCGGGGAGATGGCGGTCGAGACAGTTGACCGAGGCGTTCAGCTCGCCGCCGGGGAACCACTCGAACGGCGGGGTGTCGCCGCCGCGGAACGCGGCGTCGTACTCGCGCTCCCAGTCGAGCAGATCGCCGGCGCGCTCCCAGCAGTCGGGCCAGTCGCGCTCGAACTGCTCGTAGATCTCGGGGTCAGAGACCGCCGCGGCCGACCTGAACCACGCCGGCGGCTCGATCGCCGCTCCCGGCGTGCGGTCGGCGCCGTCAGCCGTCATCGTTTGGGCTGGGTGGTGTGAGGGAGATAAGTTTCCCGCTCGGGACTCCCATCGCCCGTTCCGCGAGTAGCAACACCTATCGGGCGAGCGACCCCAGCGGCGAGCATGATCGACGAGACGGTCGCCGAGATCCGGGAGATGCGGAGCCACTCCTCCTCGGCCGTCGCGGTGAAAGCCGCCACCGCGCTCCGGGAGCTACTGGATCGGGAGTACGTCTCCGCGGACGCGTTCGACCGCGACCTCGAACACAACGCCGGCGCGCTCCGGCGGGCGAACCCCTCCCACGCGTCGCTCCACACCGCGATGCGCAGCATCTCTGACGCGGTGGTGGGCGAGGCCGATACGCCCGAAGAGGCCAAGGCGCTGCTCGAACAGGCGATCGCGGACGCCGTCGAGCGCGTCGAGTCGGGGAAGCGCCGCGCGGCCGCCCACGCCGCCGACACGTTCGACGACGGCGAGACGATCCTGACCCACGACTACTCCTCGACCGTCCTCGAAGCGGTCGAGACCGCCTGCGCCGACGGCACCCACCTGACGGCGTACGTCACCGAGGCCCGACCGCGCTACCTCGGGCGCAAGACCGCCCGGATGCTCGCGGGGATCGACCGCGTCGAGCCCCACCTGCTGGTCGACAGCGCTGCGGGCTACGTGATGGACGAGGTCGACCGCGTGATCGTCGGCATGGACTGCATCGTCGAGGGGACGCTGTACAATCGCATCGGCACCTACCCCATCGCCGCCGTCGCGGACCGCGAGGACGTGCCCGTGACGGTCGTCGGCTCCTCGACGAAGGTGATCGACGAGTTCCGCTTCGAGAACGAGTACCGCCCGGCCAGCGAGGTGATGCGCGAGCCCGTCGCGGGGGTCGAGATCGAGAACCCCGCCTACGACGCGACGCCGGTCGAGTTGGTGGACACGCTGATCACCGACGAGGGCGTCGGCGAGCCCTAAACTGCGATGCCCGCACCGGTTTCGATCCGTACGCACCGTGCGGTCGAGGACCGCCTCGACGCGCTCCGCGAGCGGTTCGGGCAGTTCCCGGTCGTCGACGCGACCCGTCCCAACGATCCCGCGTTCTTCGCGGACGGCGTCGAGATGTTCGAGCGGGGGCAGCGCGGCGCGGCGGGTGCCCGCGTCACCGACGACGACGGGCGACTGCTCCTGCTCCGCGACGACCGCGACCCGGCGACGTGGGTACTCCCCGGCGGCGGCCACGAGTCGGGCGAGACGTTCCCCGAGGCCGCCCGCCGCGAGGTTCGGGAGGAGACGGGCGTCGACTGCGAGATCACGGGCGTCTGGCGCGCGGTCAGGAAGCGGTTCGTCCGCCGGGACGACCCCCAGCGGCGGGGCTACCTGTTGGAGGTGTTCTTCACCGCCGACGCCGTCGGCGGGGCGGCGAGCGTCGATCAGGACCGGCTGGACGACGACGAGACGGTGCTCGACGTGCGGTGGTTCGACGAGGCGCCGACGGACGTGATCCCGGTCGTGACGGACCCCACGGCGCCGCCGGTGGTGTGAGCGCCGGCCGGCTCACACGGTGTCACGGTCCGTGTACGTGTACCGCCGCGCGATCGACGCCCCGTCGAACTCGTGGAAGTCCGCGAACCCGAGTTCGACGGCGTCGCCGTCCTGCTCCCCCCGGAACGTCCCGCGGACCGCGACGGTGGTCCCGTCGGGAACGACGGCGTGGAGCTCGTGCTCGCCGTTCGAGAGCGGGCGGCCCGCCTCGTAGAACTCCCGGAGCGCCGCCCGCCCCTCGATGGTCGCCTGCCCCGGGCGCTCGTACACGACGTCCTCGGTGAACAGCTCGACCAACGCGTCGTACTCGCCGGCGTCGACCAGCTCGTAGTACCGCCGTGCGACTGATTCTCGGGTCATGGCGATGCCTGTGTGGGCGAGTCGGTTGAGCGTTTCCCCGGACCGATGGCTGGCGGCACCGACGGCGGCCCTGACCTGCCGAGAAGGGTACACTCTTTTCGCCGCAGGTCGACGCCGCGAGTATGAGCGAGCCAGACGTGCTGCTGCTGCGCCAGAAGATCCACGGACTGTCCGTCGACGAGTACGCCGACGCGATGCGCGAGCGACTCCCCGACGCCGACATCGCCGTCGGCCGGACGCCCGAGGAGGAGCGGGAGCTGATCGAGAGCGCCCGGGTCGTCGCCGGCTTCAACATCGACCCGGAGATGCTCGACCGCGCGGAGAACCTCGAACTGTTCGCCTGCTCCTACGCCGGCACGGGCCACCTCCCGATGGAGGCGCTGGAGGAGGCGGGCGTCGCCGTCACCAACGCCTCCGGCGTCCACGGGCCGAACATCTCCGAGTACGTGATCGGCGCGCTGATCTCGCTGGCGCGGAACTTCCCGCGGGCGGCCCGCCAGCAGGCGGAGCGCGTCTGGCAGTCCTTCGGCAGTCAGGAGCTGTACGACTCGACGGTCACCGTCGTCGGGATGGGCGCGATCGGGCAGGCCGTCGTCGAGCGGCTGGAGGCGTTCGGCGTCGACACGATCGGCGTGCGCTACACCCCCGAAAAAGGTGGGCCGACCGACGAAGTGCTCGGCTTCGACGAGATCCACGACGCGCTGCGGCGCAGCGACTCGGTCGTGCTCGCGTGCCCGCTCACGGACGCGACACGGAACCTCCTCGACGACGAGGCGTTCAAGACGATGCCGGCGGACGCCAACCTCGTCAACATCGCCCGCGGGAGCGTCGTCGACACCGACGCGCTGGTCCGCGCGCTCCGGGGCAACGCCATCGGCGCCGCGTTCCTCGACGTGACCGACCCCGAACCGCTGCCGGCGGACCACCCGCTCTGGGGGTTCGACAACGTCCGGATCACGCCCCACAACGCGGGCCACTCGCCGGTGTACTTCGAGCGGCTCGCGGACATCGTGGCGGGGAACTACAAGGCGCTTGAGAACGGCGGCGAGATCGAGAACCGCGTCGTCTAGCTCAGACCCAGCCTTCCTCGACGAGCAGTTCGCCGTTGAGCACCGACGCGCCGGCGGCGCCGCGGATGGTGTTGTGAGCGAGACAGTTGTACTGCACGCCCTCGGCGGTCTCGCGCAGGCCGCCGGCCGAGATCTGCATCCCCTTGCCGCGCATCCGATCGAGCCGCGGCTGCGGGCGATCGGGGTCGGCGAACACGTGGATCGGCTGCTCGGGCGCCGACGGCAGGTCCGCGCCGTCGAGGCTTTCGAGCGCCTCGCGGACCGCTTCGGCCGACGGGTTCGCGTCGAGTTCGGCGAACACGTTCTCCAGGTGGCCGTCGAGGGAGGGGACGCGGTTGCAGGAGGCCGACACGTCGACGTCGTGCAGCGAGAGCTCGCCGTTCTCCACGTCGCCGAGCAGCTTCCGGGACTCGGTCTCCATCTTGGCCTCCTCGCCGCCGATGTGGGGGAGGACGTTGTCGATGATCTCCATCGACGTGACGCCGGAGTAGCCCGCGCCGGAGACCGCCTGCAGGGTCGCGACGTGGACGCGTTCGAGGCCGAACTCGTCGAGCGCGGCGAGCGTCGGGACCATCGTGATCGTCGAGCAGTTGGGGTTCTTCACGAGCGCGCCGTCCCAGCCGCGCTGCTCGCGCTGGGTTTCGAGCAGGTCGAGGTGGTCGGCGTTGACCTCCGGGATCGTCAGCGGCACGTCCTCGGCCATGCGCTCGTTCGAGGAGTTCGAGGAGACGACGTACCCCGCCCGGCAGAGTTCGGGCTCGACCTCGGCGCCGACACCGGAGGGCAGCGAGGAGAACAGCAGGTCCAGATCGTCCGGCAGCGCCTCGGGGCTGGTCTCCTGGACGGTCATCTCGGCGACGTGCTCCGGGATCGGCGTGTCGACGCGCCACTTGGCGGCGTCGCGGTAGGAGCTCCCGGCGCTCTCGGGACTGGCAGTCACCGCGGCGATCTCGAACATCGGGTGGTCGTCGAGCAGCTGAACGAACCGTTGCCCCACGGCACCGGTGGCGCCGAGGAGGCCGACACGTACGGACATTACTTCCCGTGGGGATGGCGTGCCTAAGTGCGTTCGGGTAGCGGGAGAGAGCCCGGCTAACTGCCGATTTCGAGATTTTGTGCTCTCAGATGCGGTTCGGTTGCGAACCGTCGGCACGTTTCCCACGGCGCCGACGAATCTTCGGTCGGTTGCCGGGCGTGCTGGCGTCGTACCGGGGGCGACGCCGCAGACGTACCGGACGGTGCGTGGATACCTCTCACGGCGGAGCTAACTGCCGGCTACTTTTATACGCGGTCGAGCTACATCCGCACGAATATGCCATCAGAGTTCGGCGCGCTGTCGGTGCTCCCGCCGCTGCTCGCGATCGTGCTGGCGATCGCGACCCGGAAGGCGGTGTTGTCGCTGTTTCTCGGCATCTGGGCCGGGGCGGTGATCTACACGGGAGGCCTCGGCATCGTCCAGACGTTCGATTGGATCGTCGCCGCCGTCGCCGGGGATTTCCACGTCCGGATCCTCGTCTTCACGCTCCTGTTGGGCTCCGGGGTCGCGATGATCTGGAACCTCGGCGGCTCCTACGCCGTCCGCGACTGGGCGATCGCGAAGCTCGACAGCCAGCGGAAAGTCGGTGGCGTGGCGTGGCTGCTCGGTGTCGTGCTCTTTTTCGACGACTACGCCAACACGGCGATCGTCGGCTCCGCGATGAAGGACGTCTCCGACCACCTGCGGATCTCCCGGGAGAAGCTGTCGTACATCGTCGACTCGACGGCGGCGCCGGTCGCGACGCTGGGCATCTCCTCGTGGGTCGCGTTCCAGCTCTCGCTCATCACCGACGGGTACGAGGCCGCCGGCGTCACCGACCACCCGCCGGCGTTCGAGGTGTTCCTCAGCTCTATCCCGTTCAACATGTACTCCATCCTCGCGATCGTGATGGTCGCGATCGTCGTCTTCTCCGGCCGTGACTTCGGCGAGATGCTCGATGCGGAGCACCGATCGTGGAGTACTGGTGCGGTGAGCCGTGCGGACGCCCGCCCGATGCAGGACGTGAAGTCCGACCTCGGCGAGCCCAGCGCGACGAACCCTCGGCTCGTGAGCTTCTTCGGGCCGATCGCCGTACTCATCGCCGTCACGATCGGGAGCGCGCTGTGGACCGGCTACGCCCCCGGTGCGAGCCTGATGGACACGGTGACCAACGCCGACTTCGCGTTGGCGCTGATCTACGGCTCGTTCGCGATGGTCGTCACCGGGTTCGCGCTCGGAAAGTTCTACGGCATCCTCTCGCTGGGGGAGTCGACGGACACGGTGATCGACGGGTTCGGCCTCATGCTCACCGCGGTGTCGATCCTCGTGCTCGCGTGGGGGATCGGCGAGGTCGTGAGCGCGCTGCAGACCGGCGAGTACGTCGCCGGGATCGTCGGCGATCAGTTCCCGGTCGCGGTGCTGCCGGCGCTGGTACTGGTGCTCGCGGCCTTTATCGCGTTCTCGACGGGCACCTCTTGGGGGACGATGGCGATTCTGACGCCGATCGTGATCCCCGTCGCGTGGAACCTCAGCGGCGACCACACGATCATCGCGGCGATGGTCGGCGTGATCTTCTCCGGCGCCATCTTCGGCGACCACAGCTCCCCCATCTCGGACACGACGGTGCTCTCGGCGACGTTCACCGGCGCCGACCTCATCGACCACGTCCGGACGCAGCTGTACTACGCGATCACGGTGGGACTCGTCGCCATCGTGCTGCTGCTCGTCTGGGGGGTCACTCGAATCTCCCCGATCGCGCTGCTCCCGGTCGGCGTCCTCGCGCTCGTCGGCCTCGTCTACGGCCTCTCCGAACTCGACGCCGACCGCAAGGGGGTCGAGCCGGTCGCCGCCGACGCGCCGCAGGAAGAGGCAAGCGACTAACCGCCCCGACGCACCTTTTAAACGGCTCCGGGCGGTAGATCCAGTCCGCGCCTTCAGTCCCCACCCGAGCACTCCCGCATGGGAGCGATGACAGCGTGGCGAACCCGGGCGCGGAACATCCGTCGCGAGAGCGACCGCCCGCCGGGGCGTACCCGGTCGCCCGGCACGAGGGTTAGCCAGCCGACGCGGCACGCAGCCCCGGGATGAGGCTGGCAGTTAGTGTTCCGGGCGACACTCGACGGCCAGCGGCGCGTCCGTCCCGACAGCGGGGTTTATCCCGTTTCCGGGCGAACTGTCGGGTATGTCACTCGACATCGCGGTGCCCGACCCGCCGGACCTCTCGAACCGTGGGATGCCGCGAGAGTTCGAGTGGGACGACGAGACGCTCGGCTCGGAGGATTTCTACCGGGAGGACATCGAGGACCTGCTCCAGGAGGGCGCGTGGACGGAGGGGTTCAACGAGTGGGCGGAGTACACCGATCTCGACGAGCGACAGGCCCGCGCCGTCGACGATCTCGGACTGTTCCGGGCGGTCGACTTCTACTGGGACCCCACGGAGGACCGACTCCGGTTCGACGTGCCGGAGATGCCCGGGGACTGGCGGGAGCGGGACGCGGCCCCGGCACTCGACTCGGACGATCTCGCGACGATCGACACTGCACTGACGGATCTCGCCCGAACTGTCTACGAGGTGCTCGAAGAGTACGTCGACCGGACCGACACGATCGACGGCGAGGGCTGGGGCGAGAACATATACGGAGACAGAGAGGAGTAGCCGCCCGATATGCCGGCGTTCGAAAACCCCAATATCGGGCGTTTAGGGCGGCCGAAACGCTCGAAATCGGGGGATGTCGGCTGCAAGATTTATCCGTCTCCCGCTCCCATCTGTAATCGACTATGAGTACTCAGAAGACAGCCCGACAGCGTGCCGGCATCGTCGAGGAGAACGCCGTTCGCATCGACACCGAGAAAGCAGAACAGATCATCGACGCCTTGAACCGCGACCTCGCGTCGGCGTACGTGCTCTACCACCAGGTGCGAAAGCACCACTGGAACGTCGAGGGCGCCGAGTCCGGCGACCTCCACGCGTTCCTCGACGCCGCCGCGGGGACGCTCGAAGGCCACGCCGACGCGATCGCCGAGCGCGCACAGGCGCTCGGGGGTGTGCCCGTCGCAGGCCCGGCCGCACAGGAGGAGCACGCCTACGTCGAGTTCGAGGGCGAGGACGTGTACGCGATCCGTGACTCGCTGGAGGCCGATCTCGAGGCGTACGGCGACGTGATCGAGAACGTGCGCGAGCACGTCGGCCTCGCGACCGACCTCGGCGACTATGCGACGGCCGAACTCCTCCGCGAGGTGCTGGAGGATCTGGAGGACGACGCCCACGACATCGACCACTACCTCGAAAACGACACCCTCGTTCAGGAGTAACCCGTGTCCGAGCCCAAACGCGGACGGCTCGTCCGCGACCTGCCGGGCGGGACCGTCCGACAGGAACGGGGAACCGTCGACGACAACTCGGTCCGGCTCGCCCCCGAGGAGGCCGCCGAGATGGTGGAGGCGCTGAACGTCGCCCACGCAGGGGCGTTCAACCTCTTCTATCTCGTCCGGAAACACTACTGGAGCGCCGAAGGGGCGGAGTCGGGCGCAGTCGCCGAGTTCCTCGGCGACGCCTACACCCGGCTCCGCGAGATCGACGACAGCGTCGCCGAGCGGATCACCGAGCTCGGCGGGGTTCCCGTGAGCACGCCACCGGAGATTCAGGAGTACGCGGCGGTCCACCTCGAAGCCGAGCATCTCTACAGCCTGCGAGCCTCGCTGGCGGGCGATCTGGACGCGTACGCCACGCTGGCGGTCAGCTTCCGGGAGGCGATCGACACCGCCGACGAGATCGGCGACGAAGCCAGCTACGAACTGCTCTCCGACCGCCTCGAAACGATCGAGGACGACGCCCACACGATCGAGCGCTACCTCGAAGACGACGCACTCGTGGAGGTGGAGGGATGAGCGCGCCACACCTCCGCCACCCGGCCGACGAGGAGCTGCGCCGCGAGTGGGGCAGCGTCGGCGACAACGAGACCCGGCTCGACCCCGAGGCCGCCGCCGCGGTGATCGGAGACGTGAACCGCTGTCTCTCGGGGCTGTACATCCTGTTCAATCAGCTCCGCAAACACTACTGGACCGTCGCAGGCGTCGAGTCCCACCAGATCGAAGAACGCCTCGAGGACCAGGCCGACCGGCTGAGCGAGCTCACCGACGAGCTCGCGATCCGCGTCCACGCGCTGGGCGGCGTCCCCGTCAACGGCCCGATGGGGATCCGCGAGCACGCGCCGATGCGGATCGAGGGCGGCGACGTCTACGCGCTGCGGGACGCGCTCGCGAGCGACCTCGACGGCTACGCGACGCTCGCGGTGACGTTCCGCGAGGCGGTCGAGACCGCCCGCGAGGTCGGCGACGAACGGACCGCCGAAGCGCTGGAAGAAGGACTGCTCACCATCGAACAGGACGCACACACGATCGAGCGCTACCTCGGCGACGACAGCCTCTAGCGGCGGACCTCGACGGTGAGATCCGTCGAGATCCAGCCGTCCTCGTTCCCCTCCTCCGTGAACACGGTTCGTTCCGTGGAGAGACAGCGGGCGTTCACGGCGGGTAGGTCGCCGGTCTCGGCCTCCTCGATCTGCTCCTTCGTCGGCATTGACTGGGTTTAGGGATACCTAAAGAGAAAAAGGTTCGGGTCGGGCGTCACGCGGCTATATAGCGCTGGGGTACCGACCGGAGTGACCCGTACAAATGGCTAAACAGTCGGTGGTACAACTTTAAAATATGCATACACCTGCGCCTTTTCCTATTTCCGATCCGTTATTTCGTCCCAGAAAGCATCTCGCACGTGTGCAAGATTCCAACGAGGGCGGTCGTGCACGGCGGACGTTTCTGAAGACGGCGGGGGTCGTCGCTACCGCCGGGCTGGCGGGCTGTAGCGGTGGCGGGAACGAGCGCGAGTCCCCGACGACCGGCGGTGGGGGTGAGGAAACGGCCACCGAGACGCCGGAAAACGGCGACGAGGAGACGCCGACCGGCAACACGCTGTCGCTGTCGATCCCGAACGCGGCGAACTTCGATCCGGTCCAGATCAAGGGCGATGGCTCACAGCTCGTCTCCGATCACGTGTTCAGCGAGCTGTTCAGCCTCCCCCGCGGGAGTCTGGAGCCCGAGGCCCAGCTGATCTCGGACTACTCGGTCTCCGACGACGGGCGGACGTACACGTTCCAACTCCGGGAGGACGTGACGTTCCACAACGGCGACCAGCTGACCGCCTCGGACGTGGTGTACTCCTGGGAGCGGCTGGCCGCCTCCGAGAACAGTCAGGAGGGTGGGGTCATCCTCGAAGGCGGGTTCCAGATTGAGCACGAGACGACGACGGAGACCGTCGACGGCGAGGAGCAGGAGGTGTACGAGCCCGGGAGTCTGGCGGTCGAAGCGGTCGACGACACGACGCTCGAAGTGACGCTCGCGAGCCCCTTCTTCGACGCGCTGTTCTGGTTCGCGTACGGCTCGCTGAGCCCGGTGCCGGAGGGGATCGTCGGCGACATCGAGGGGTACGACGGCGAGATGGAGTACTCCGAGTTCGCCTCGCAGTCGCCGATCGGGACCGGCCCGTTCCGGACGGACACCGTCGAGACGGGGACGGAGGTCGTCCTCGCCGCCGACGAGGCGTACCACGGCGAGGCGCCCGGCCCCGACGAGATCCGGATGCAGGTCGTCCAGAACACGCAGGCCCGCTACCAGCGTGCGGTCAACGAGAGCGTACAGGTGTTCGAGCTCCCGAACTCCCGGTTCGACCCGAGTAAGGTCTCCTTCGAGGAGAGTCGCGAACTCGGCCAGCGCGTGGGGACGTACGGGCCGCTGTCGAACGACGAGACCGTGAACTATGCGACGTGGGACGACGCCTACACCGCGTACTTCATCTTCGACTGCTCCCGCGTCGAGAAGCCGATCCGGCAGGCGCTGAACTACGCGGTCAATCAGGAGAACTTCGTCGAGCAGGGGTTCCGCGGCGTCGGCGAGCCGGCGTACCACCAGAGCCCGCCGTCGGTGTACCCCGGCGGGAAGGAGGCGTACGACCAGCACGCGGAGGAGAACTTCCCGTACGGCTACAACGAGGCGATGATGGAGGAGGCACGGACGACGATGGAGGAGGCGGGCTACGGCCCGGACGACCCCGCCTCGATCACGCTCTCGCTGTACAACGACCGGAACCCGGACGCTTACTCCCGGATCGCGGACATCCTCCGCTCGAAGGCGGCGGCGATTCACGTCGACCTCACGGTGGAGCGGGCGCCGTTCAACACCATCATCAGCGAGGCCGTCAGCGGCAACCTCGACATGTACACGCTCGGGAACGGGCTTGAGTACCCCTCCCCGATGGATATGCTCAAGTTCGGCCGTCCGTACGAGGGGAACCTCGTGCGGTGGCGTGAGGACCCCTCCGACGCCTCCGAGCGCGCGGCCGAGGCGTGGGAGCAGATTCAGAACAACCTCGGGCCCGGCGAGGACGCACAGCAGGCCCGCAACGAGGCGTTCATCACGATGGAGGAGGCGATCTGGGAGGACGCGATCTACCTCACGAACTACCACCCGCGCGGCCAGCAGTGGTGGTACGACGACGTCGACGTGCCGGTCCAGAGCAGCGGCTTCCACGACCGCCTGTACGACGACGTGACGTTCTGACTCCCCGGCCGATTTTTCCTCCACATGATGACTGACCGACGCGACGACGCCTCATGAATCGGCTCACCTATCTGCTCCGGCGGATACTGATGTCGATCCCCGTGCTGTGGCTGGGGACGACGGCGACGTTCCTGATCATCCGGGTCGGCCCGCTCAGCCCGGCGGCCGCGATCGTCGGCCCGATCAACAGTTCACAGGCACAGGAACAGCTGGAACGCATCCGCCAACAGCTCGGGCTCACCGACCCCATCGGCGTGCAGTACGTCGAGTACATGACGGACCTGATCACGCTCGACCTCGGGCAGTCGTGGGTCGTCTACCCGGGTCAGAGCACGATCTCGCTGCTCGCACAGTTCGGGCCGCGGACGATCTGGCTCGGGCTCTGGGCGGTGCTGATCCCCATCTTCGTCGGCATCCCGCTGGGGATCTACGCGGGGCTCAACGCCAACACCGCCGAGGACTACGCCGCCTCCGTCGGCGGGATCGTCTGGCGGGCGATGCCGAACTTCTGGCTGGCAGTGATCCTGCTCGCACTGCTGTCCCGCACGGAGTCGCTGTTCCTCGGTACGGGCTGGGAGTCGTTCCTGATCGAGACCGAGCTCGTCGGCGCGCCGGACCTCTCGAACCTCGGGAGCGTCGACGGGTTCGTCACGGCGACCAAGCAGATCCTCCCCGCCGCGTTCGTGCTCGGCTCGGCGTCGATGGGGAACGAGCTCCGGCTCTCCCGGACCGCCGTCCTCGAAATCATCACCGAGGACTTCGTCGACATGGCCAAGGCCACCGGCGTCCCCGACCACCGGATCGTCGGGAAACACGTGCTCCGGAACGCGATGATCCCGCTGATCCCGATCGTCACCAGCGAGGCGTACCTCCTTGTCGGCGGGAGCGTGCTCGTCGAGGTCGTCTTCGGCATCAACGGGATCGGGACGCTGTTCTACGAGGCGATGACCAGCGGCGATCTCCCGCTCGCGGGCTCGCTGATGTTCGTGTTCATCCTGATAACCGTCTCCATCAACATCGCACAGGATCTGCTGTACACGGTGATCGATCCACGGATCGGCTACGAGGAGCGACGATGAGCGGGGAGGTGTACCAGCGGGACGCCGGCCGGCGCCGGCTCCCCGTGCTCGTGCACTCCGCCGCCGGCTGGGCGCTGGTCGCCGGCCTGCTCGTGCTCCCGGAGTTCGGCGCGCTGCTGCAGTTCGCGGCCGAGATCCTCCCGCTCGGCGCCGGGGTGACGAGCCTCGCCGAGTCGGTCCCCACCCTGATCAGCCGTGAGACGATCCCGAACCAGGGGGCGCTCGTTCCCGGCGAAGGCTGGCAAGGGACGTTCCTCGGCCTGTCGCCGGCGGGTGCGTGGGCGCTGCGGGTGGGGGTGGCGTTCCTCTACGGCGGCGTCTGGTCTGTGTGGCTGTGGTATGGCTACCGGCTCTGGCGCCGGGAGTACCGCGACGCCGACTGGACACCGCGGGACGACGCCGTCCGTGGGTTCGGCCGCCACCGCTGGGGCCAGTTCGGGCTGGTCGTCGTGGTGCTGTTTCTGATCCTCGCGCTGTTCGCACCCGCGCTCGGCCCGACGACGATGGAGCGCAACGTCGAGGACCCGTTCAGCTACGAGGTGAGCTACTACGACGAGGACGCCGGCGAGGTGCAGACGGTGACCGTCGGGCAGGCGAACCTCGAATCGACCTCGCAGGGGATCGAGGACCGCAACGTCGGGCTGTTCAGCTACGACCGGTACAACCGCTACCACCCGTTCGGCACGCTCCCCTCTGGGCAGGACCTGTTCACCGCAGTCGCACTCGGCGCGCGGGTGTCGCTGTTCATCGGACTGGTCGCGATCACCGTCAGCGCGGCCGTCTCGGCGGCGCTCGCGCTCGTCAGCGCGTACTACGGCGGGCTGATCGACCTCGCGATCGTCCTGCTCAGCGACGCGACCCAGTCGCTGCCCCAGCTGCTGGTGGTGATCATGCTCTCGGTGGTGCTCTCTCAGACGTGGATCGCCGGGCTGTACAACGGCGCGGTGCTGCTCGCGTTGATCTTCGCGCTGACGGGCTGGCCGTCGCTGTGGCGTGCGGTCCGTGGCCCGGCGCTGCAGGTGTCCGAGCGGACGTGGGTCGACGCCGCCGACGGCTATGGGCTCGACTCGCCGCGGACGATGCTGCGGCACATCTTCCCGTTCGTCGTCGGCTACCTGCTCGTCTACGCGTCGATGAGCCTCGGCGGGATCATCATCGGCGCCGCCGGCCTCTCGTTCCTCGGGCTGGGCGTCACCGCGCCCACCCCGGAGTGGGGTCGGCTCGTCAACGTCGGCCAACCGCTGCTCACGACCGTCTCGTGGCACATCGCGGTGATGCCGGGCGTACTGATCGTGATCGTCGTAACGGGGTTCAACGCGCTCGGCGACGGCATCCGCGACGCGATCGACTCCGAGACCAACCTCGAAAACGAGGAGGAGGCCAGCGCGGCCGCCAGCGGGGCCGGGGGGTAACGATGCCGGGCGATCACCCCCTCGCGGCGGCGTGGACCCGCGTCCGGAACGTCGTGCGCTCGACCGCGGCGACGTACCGCGAGGATGGCCACCAAGTCGTCGAAGCCGTGGCGGACCACGCGACGGCGCGGGAGACCGACGACGCGGTGACGCTGAGCTTCACCGTCCCGGGCGACGTTGCGGACGAACTGGCGGCGGCCGTCGACGACGACGCGACGTACCGGACGGAGGTTCAGTACGTCGACGTGGACGGAACACGGCTGTTCGTGCTCGACGTACAGGCCCCGGATGCGCCGATCGTGTTGCTCGCCGGCGGCGTGGATCACGACTCGCTGCGGCCACACGCGGCCGACCCGGACGCGCCTGCCCGCACGATCGTGCGTCGCGTCGACGGGCGCGAGGCGGCTCGGTTCGGCCACGAACGCGCCGCACCGTTCGTCGACGAGCTCGGGTAGCGGTCGCCCGACCCGCCTACATCTCGCCGTCGGGCGAGTCGTCCTGCGTCATGATGACGCCGCTAAGCAGCATCAACACGGCGAGTGCGGCCATCCCGGCGTCCCAGCCCATCCCGGCGGTCGGTCCGGCCATGCCGCCCTGCATTCCGCCACCCATCCCGCCGTCCATCCCCCCGCTCATCCCGTCCATCGTTCCCGAGCCGAGCAGCGCCTGATTCAGCAGCATCAGCACCGCGTAGGCGATCATCAACGGGCCGCTGGCGTCGCCGAGTGGGTCGGCGTACTCGGTCAGTAACAGGACACCGTGGACGAGTACGACGGCGCCCAGCACGAGCATCAGCCAGCCGCCCGTCCCCATCGCCCCCGTCGACGCGCTCCACAGCGAGTAGCCGCCGGAGACGACGCCGATCGCGGCGCCGTACAGCCGCGTGTTCGAGACCATACCCGCGCTTGGCCCGGGCGGCGCTTAAACCCGGTCTCGCCGGAGCGGGTGGCCGGCTGCCGGCGGCGGCAGGTCTATGGCCGCGCCGGCCGCGCTTCCGGACGGATGCCGTTCGACCCAGACCGTGTGGAGACGGTCACGTTCGACTCGTACAGCACGCTGGTCGACGTCGACGCCGCGGAGCAGGCGCTGGCCGACCGCGTCCCCGACCCCGAACCCGTCTCGGCGCTGTGGCGCTCGCGGTCGCTGGCGTACACGTTCGTCGCCAACGCGGTCGACGCCTACCAACCGTTCTACGAGATGAACCGCGACGCGCTCCAGTACGCCCTCGACGCCCACGGCGTCGACATCACGACCGAGGCGCGCGACGAGATCCTCGCGGTGTACCACGAACTCGACGTGTTCGACGACGTTCGCGCGGGGATCGAACGCCTCCACGACGGCGGCTACGACACGTACGTCGTCTCGAACGGCAACCCCGAGATGCTGGAGTCGATGGTCGCCCACGTCGGCATCGGCGACCTGATCGCGGACACGATCAGCGCCGACGAGATCGGCGTGTTCAAACCGGACAGCGAGCTGTACCGCCACGCCGCCGCCCGGACCGGCACACCGATCGACGAAATCGCCCACGCCACCGCGGGCTGGTTCGACGTGCTCGGCGCGCGCCACGCGGGAATGCAGGGCGTCTGGATCGACCGGAAGGGCGACCCGTGGGACGGGTTCGCCGCCGATCCCGACCTGACCGTCGCGGGGATTCACGAACTGGCCGACGAACTCGGCGTCTGAAGCGACGCGCCGAAGCGCAGGTCAGTCCTCGGCCAGTAGCACGCGATCGACGTACACGTCGAGTTCGTCGCGGCCGGCCGTCGCCGCCACGTCGTCGCCGCCGGTCACCCGGCGGGTCATCGCGCCGGCGACGGTCGTGCTCAGGAACTCCGCGGTGCTCGCGGGGTCGACCTCGCGGAAGGCGCCGGCGTCGATCCCGTCCTCGATCACGTCGACGAGCCGGTCCCGGAACGCCCGGTCGTGCTCGGCGAACTGCTCGCGGTAGCGCTCGTCGTGGGCGGCCTGGGCCCGGAGTTCGACCATCGCGGCGGTGAACTCCCCGTGCTCCGCGGCGAGGGAGGGCGCGAGCATCGCGTCGAGGATCGCGTCCAGTCGCTCGACGGCGTCGCCCTCGGCGGTCTCGGGTACCGACGCCTCGTGCTCTTCGAGCATGAACTGGAGGAACGCCAGCAGCAGTTCGTCCTTGTCGTCGTAGTGGTGGTACAGCAGCGACTTGCTCTTCTCGAAGGACTCGCCGATCCGCTGGATCGTCAGCCCCGCGTAGCCGTGCTCACACAGCGCGAGATACGTCGCCCGCATGATCGACTCCCGAGTGGTCTCGGGGTCGGCGATGAACGGTGGTGTCTCCCCCATGTCGAACGAATGTTCAGTCGCGAGGATATGGGTGTCGGTCGTGCGGCCTCACTCGGACTCGGGCGACGCGAACTCGGTCGTACACCAGTGACAGAACTCGAGATCGGCGTCGACGTCCTTCCCGCAGTTGGGGCAGGTGACCATCCCCGGGTTCTCCTCGGAGACGACCGGCACGTCGATCTCGGGCGTCACGTCGCTCTCGGTCCGGCTCCGGTAGGCCAGCAGGAACGCGTCGAACGCGCCGGCGAACTGGACGGCCATCGTGGGGTACAGCGCGGTGCTGTCGGCGATCGCCTCGCCCGAACTCATCGACACCAGCGTCCCCTTGGGAACGAACGCGAACGTCACCGCGAACGCCAGCGCGAGCCAGCCGACGCCCCGCAGCCAGCGCCGCAGGTAGAACTGCCCGAACCCGGTCGCGATAGTGCCCAGTAGCCCGGCCACGTACGGCCGGAGTCGCTCCGGAACCAACGACATACGCCCCCTGAACGGCCCGCCGGGGAAAGCGCTTCCGTCTGCCCGTGACCCTCGACGTTGAACGACCGTTCACCGGAGTCGGAAGGGTTATGGCCGGGCTGTTAGTACGAGAGTACAGACAGATGACTAGCCAGCGTGCGTCGGACGAGCGGAGGTGCGGATGAGAGGGGTCGACACCGTCGTCGACGCCGTGATGGACCACAGCAAGGTGGTGATCGCGGTGATGTTGGTGTTGACCGTCGCCATCGGCAGCGGCGCAGCGATGGTCGAGCAGACGTCCTCGCTCGATCAGTTCCAGACGGACTCGCCGGAGGGCGAGGCACTCGACTACGCCGAGGAGAACTTCTCGACCGGCGAGGGCGACACCACCACCGCGCAGGTGATACAGCGCGACGACGACGTGTTCGACCAGTCGTCGCTCGTGGGGATGCTGGAGTACCAGCAGACGCTCCACGACAACGAGACGGTCAACGCGACGCTATCGGGCGATCAGCCCAGCACGAGCATCGCGAACGTGGTCGCGATCGCCGCGATCACCGAGGAGGAGGGGCGAGACGTCCAGCGGACCGCCGCCGAACTGCAGGCGCTCAACGAGAGCGTCAACGAGGAGCGGGCGGCGATCCGCGAGCGCAACGAGACGCTGACGACCACCGCGGGGCTGCTGCGTGAGTCGCTGACGACGCTCCGGCAGAACCCCGACGCGAGCGTCGAGGCCGCGTTCGCCGACGTGCGCGCGAACACGACTGTCGAGCTCGACGAGGAGGACGCCGCAACGTTCGAGCGGGCGGCCGGGCAGCTCCGGAACGCCTCCTCCGAGGCCGAGGCCCAGGAGGCGTACCAACTCGGCACGCAGGGCGTGCTGGCGGATCAGTACACTGCCCTGCAGGAACGATCCACGGCGCTGCAGGCGGACGCCGACCGACTGCAGACGCTCGCTGACGAGCTCGAAACCGAGCGCCAGCAGTACGAGAACGCTTCCAACGCCACGATCGAAGAACAGCAGGAGCAGCTGCGCTCGATGAACGAGTCGGAGATCCACGACACGATCGGGACCGTGCTCGGCGAGGACGCCGGCGGGAACGGCGGCGACGGCCCCGGGCCGTTCGCGCTGATGCCGACCGACTACGAGCCCGGCTCGACGGAGGCCGACGCGACGATGCTGATCGTGACGATGGAGGGCGACGGCTCCGCGGCCCAGGGCGCCGCGGGTGAGGAGATAATCGACGCCCAGCTGGCGATGCAGACGCTGAGCGGGCAGGCCGACGGCGGCGACTACCTCGTGTTCGGCGCGGGGATCATCAGCGACGAGATCACCAGCTCCATGACCGACAGCCTGCTGATCGTCGGGCCGCTCGCGATCATCTTCGTGCTGATCGCGCTCGTGGTCGCCTACCGCGACGTGCTCGACATCCTGCTCGGGCTGTTCGGTATCGGCGCGGTGCTGGCGTGGACGTTCGGCTTCATGGGCTGGGCGGACATCGCGTTCAACCAGATCTTCATCGCGGTCCCGGTGCTGTTGATCGGGCTGAGTATCGACTACGCGATCCACATCTTCATGCGCCACCGCGAGGAGCGCGGCAACGGCGGGGAGGGCGGCCCGCGTGGATCGATGCGGACCGCACTCGTCGGCGTCGGGATCGCGCTGATCTACGTCACGGCGACTACCGTGATCGGCTTCCTCTCGAACCTCACCAGCCCCGTGCCGCCGATCCGGGAGTTCGGCATCGTCAGCTCCGCGGGGATCACCGCGGCGCTGCTGGTGTTCGGCCTGCTGATCCCGGCGATGAAGGCCGAGATCGACGAGTTCCTCGAAACGCGCGGGATCGACCGACAGAAGCGGGCCTTTGGCACCGGCGGCGGCGCGTTCTCGTCGGTGCTCGCCGTCGGCGCGACCGCCGCACGGAAGAGCCCCTACCTCGTGATCGTACTGGCGCTGGTGCTCAGCGCCGGCGGCGGGTACGGCGCGACCCAGGTCGACACGTCCTTCGAGCAGTCGGACTTCATCGCGGAGGATCCCGACGACTGGATGAAGGATCTCCCCGAGCCGTTCGCGCCCGGGGACTACACGGCGAAAGCAAACCTCGAGTACGTCAACGACAACTTCCTGCGACAGGACTCCCAAGGCCAGATCCTGATACGGCCCGACGGGGGTGATCTCACCGACGACGACGTGCTCCAGCGGATCGCCGACGCCGAGTCGACGGCCGCCGAGCAGGACGACGTGACACAGACGCTCTCGAACGGCGAGCCCCGCATCGAGAGCCCGCTGTCCGTGATGGAGTCGGTGGCCGAGCAGAACGACTCCTTCGCCGCCGAGTTCGAGTCGGCGGACACAAACGACGACGGGGTCCCCGACCGTAACCTCGGGGCGCTGTACGACGAGCTGTTCGACGTCGCACCGGACCGCGCGTCGAACGTCATCGACCGCGACGACGGCGAGTACACCGCGATGCGGATCGTCGTCTCCGTCCAGGGCGGTGCGAACGGCGACGCCGTCACCGAGTCGATGCGCGACGTGGCCGACGAGGTTGACGGTGAGGGGCTGGACGCCACCGCCACCGGCAGCGCGGTGCTGAACAAGATCGTTCAGGACCAGCTGCTCCAGACCGTCGTCGAGAGCCTGATCATCACGCTCGTGGCGACGTTCGTCTTCCTGATGATCGCCTACCGGTTCACCGAGGGGAGCGCGAGCTTGGGGGCGGTGACGCTGCTCCCGGTCGCGTTCAGCGTGACGTGGATCCTCGGCACGATGCACCTGCTCGACATCCCGTTCAACGTGATTACGGGGATGATCACCAGCCTCACGGTGGGGCTGGGGGTGGCCTACAGCATCCACCTCTCCGAGCGGTACAATCAGGAGCTCGAACGCACCGGCGAGATCTGGACCGCGATGGAGCGAGCGGTCACCGGCACCGGCGGCGCGCTGCTGGGGTCGGCGGCCACGACGGTCGGCGGCTTCGGCGTGCTGATCTTCGCGATCCTGCCGCCGCTGCAGCAGTTCGGCCAGATCACGGGGCTGACGATCATCTACGCGTTCCTCGCGAGCGTGTTGGTGCTCCCCTCGCTGCTCGCGGTCTGGACGCGCTTCGTCGGCCCGGACGACGTGTTCCCCGCGCCGACCGACGGTGACGACGGCGACGACGGCGGCGAGGGCGGCGACGCCACCGACGCCGGCGACGCGTCGGCGGGCACGACCACCGAAGTCACGGGGCAGGCACCCCGTGCCGAACGCCGCTTCGACCGCTCGGTCGTCGGCCCGGACGGTACGGTCACGGTGACCATCGAGACCGAGGGCGTCGACGGCCGCGCGGTCGTGTACGAGCGGACGGACGGCACCTCGACTGTCGAGGCTGCGACGCCCGAGCCGGTCCGACAGGTCGAAGCCGACGGCGTGCTCTCGGTCGCGCTCGACGGGGAGAACCCGACGCTGCGGTACACGACGACGGTACCCGAGGACGCGATGGACGGCGAGACGGTCACGTTCGACGGCGCGGTCGTCGTCGGCGGCGAGGCGTACAAGACCGACGGCGAGTTCGAGGTGTCGGTCGTCTCCGACGTGTTCGAGCGCGTCACCGCCTCCGGCACGGTGTCGGCGGCGGATCTCGCGGACGCCTACGACGGGTTCGCGCGCGAGGAGCTCACCGAGGCACAGCTCAGCCGGATCAACCAAGCCTGGACCCGCGGGGAGGAGTGATGGACGACGCCGACGCCGCGAACGCGCTGACCGAACTCGGGCTCTCGACGTACGCGGCCCGGACGTTCGTCGGCCTTCAGAAGATCGGCGTCGCCAGCGCGAGCCAGGTCGCGGGGGTGACGGAGGTCCCGCGATCGCAGGTGTACGGCGCGACTGACGAGCTGGAGGAGCTGGGCCTGATCGACGTGCAGGAGGGGTCGCCCACGCGCTACCGGGCGGTCCCGGTCGACGAGGCCCGGGAGCTGCTGTACGACCGGCTGCAGTCGACCGCCGACGCGGCGTTCGACCACCTCGAAAGCGTCCGGGGGCAGCACACCCCCTCCGACGATCGTGAGGCCATCTGGACCACGGAGGGCCGGGAGAGCGTGACCGCCCGGATCACGTCGCTGGTCGCGGGTGCCGAGGGTGCGGTGCTGTTCGCGACCAGCAACCCGGCGCTGTTGACCGGCGACGTGGCCGACGCGCTCGCCGACACCGCTAGCGCGGGCGTCGACGTGACCGTTGCCAGCGCCGACGCGGCCGTGCGCGAGGCCGCCAGCGCTGCCGGACTGTCGGCCATCGACGTGGAGGACGCGGCGCCGGAGCTCAGCGTCGGTCGGGTGCTGCTGATCGACGGCGACACGGTGCTGCTGAGCGTGCAGCCGACCGAGGAGATGCCGACGGTCGCCGACGAGTCGGCGTTCTGGAGTGAGGGGACCGGCTTCGCGCGCGTGCTGGCGGCGGTGATCCGGCAGGCGTTCGTCTGAACCAACCTCTTTTACCGGGGTCCTCCCTCGCTTCGCTCGGTCGAACCCCGGTAAAACCCGTTGATGCCAAAAGGCCGGACCTCCCTTCGGTCGGTCCGGAGAACCGCTCGCTTCGCTCGCGGATGCTTGGTTATTCGCTACCTATGTTCCCCAGAAAGTTATGATGTCTTCTGCGAGTTGTTCGGTTCGTTTATCTATAGGTTCGAATCCCCATTCATCATATTCCTCGGGGATTCTCTTCGTCATCTCGATCTTTGACTTACGGTATTCCGTACATTTATCAGAGAACGGATTATTGCTGGCTCGAACATTCTGACTATCGGCGAGTAATGTGAGATTTCCAAGTATAGATTTGTACAAGTCAAATCGTTCCTTATTCTTATCAAATACGGACCCCATGAATTATATTTATCAGATGACATTGCTGCAAGAGGAGCGATATGCTCAAGTTGAATTCGATCAGAATCAAGTTGAGTCTCTGGTATCCCTGCTTGATAATAGTCTTCTTCAAGTGTGCGAAGTAGATTTCTGGTGAACGCGCTGTTCGGAAGTTCACGTCCTTTCAATATTTCAAACAATTGGTCGTCCTCGACAGTACGATCTCTGATATGATCTTCTATCTCTGATTCCCAGTTGCTTTGTTTTGAATTTTTCAATATGCTAACGAGTTGATACATGCTATCACGATGGTGGGCAGGGTTAGAATCTTGAAGATTTGACCGAACATTAAGCTTGTTCGCTTTCATCAATAATTTTTCCATGACATTTGAATCGTCCACATTCTCTATAAGATATAGCAAAACGACCGGTGCGTGTGAATTTTTGCGTTGGAAGAACCGCATTTGCTTATTAATCCGGCTACGACTCTTACGCTGGTATTTCCGAACGGTCCCTTCGTGAATATCAATATATGTGTCTGTATAATTTTCTAATTTACCGACAAACCTTCGGATGGCAGTACTCCCTTCATGTGTATCAAGAGCTTCTGTGAAAGCCCGATAGAAGTCCTTGGTTGTAATTCGTCCTTGAGCATTGTACTGGTCGTCAACAATAAGATAATGAGTTATTGCTCGCCTTGGGGCGGCACTACTTACTTTCTCATTTTCGGTTAGCCTTGTACTGATTTTGTCCCATCGCTGTCGAATTTCATCTTCATCCAACCCCGCCTTCGTAGCTTCTTCTAATAATTTAGTTTTGGCAAGATTAAGAGGAGACAGTTCAAGGCCCCGCTCATTCTGAGTCTGAAATACTTGGTAGGCAGCGGTCATGCTCCCACAAGAAGTTCGAACAAGATTCACCTCATATACGGTTTTTCGTAGCAGTTCTTCCCGTTCTTCGGCAGTCAAATCAGATATTTTGGAAGCAAAAAAGTCATAGCAAGCTCTAAGAGGATGGTCAGAGTCTACCTCTTCTACATTTCCGTCATAGATCTTCTGATACACCTTATCATCGTCGTCGAGCAGGTGTAATGTACGAGCGGACTCACCTGTTTCGTCATGTGTTGTTAAAATACTTTCAACATTATTGTGGTCTTCAGATAATCCCGCGATATCGCGAATTGCGCAGACTAACAGAGAAAATGTGGTTAGACGTTGCTGACCGTCAACAATTTTATACACCTGAACATCTTCATCACGCTCATCTTCATCTTCTACAAGAATCACTTGACCAACAAAGTGCTCTCCCTTCGAATCATTCCCAATACTTGTAATATCATTCCATAGAGCTACTCGCTGTTCTTCCTCCCATTTATATTGCCGCTGAAAAATCGGGACTTTGAAAATTCGCGTCTTCTCACCGAGAAGATCACCTAGACGCAATTCTTTCGCGTCAAGTTCCATATTACTACTTACCATGTTAATAAATTCCCAATATGGGATTATAAAATGACGTGAAGGAGGATCATGGATAGTTATTATCCGGTAAAAAAAAAACGTACGAACTGCCCCACGAGCATTTCCTTGGTGTCTAAACGACAAACTCCCCTGCGGTCCTGTCTCAGCCCACCCACCGCAGCACACTCGCCGCCCAGGTGTACCCCGTCCCGGCAGCGAGGAACAGCACCACGTCGCCGTCCGCCACCAGCCCGCGGTCCAGCCCCTCGTCGAGCGCGAGCACCTGATCGACGCTCTGGACGTGGCCATACTCGTCGAGGTAGTGGTGGCCGTTGCCGACGCCCAGTTCGTCGGTGAGGTAGTCGTGGAACGAGCGCTTCATGTGGGTGAGCGCGACGAAGTCGGTGTCGTCGCGAGTCAGTCCTGAGTCAGCGAGCGCGTCGTCGGCCACGTCGAGGAAGTTCTGGAGGCTCACTTCGCCCAGTCGTTTCTTCATCCCGTCGGGGTCGGGGACGGTCAGCGTGTGCAGCCCCTCGTCGACGGTCGCGCGGCTCGGTGGCCTCTCGGAGCCGCCGGCGGGCATGATCACGTCCCGCGAGAACGAGCCGTCGGTGTTCGCGGCGTGGCCGTGGACGGTCGCGAGCGCGCGCTCGCCAGCGTCGCGTTCGAGCACGGTTGCACACGCCCCCGAGCCGAAGTTGAACATGAACGAGGCGTCGGCGTCGGTGTAGTCGACGAGGTCCTCCTCGCGGCTGGCGCCGACGAGCAGCGCGGTGTCCACGTCGCCCATCTCGATCTGTGCGGCGACCTGCCGGAACGCGATCGGCTGGCCGGCACAGAGCGAGTAGCTCTCGGTCGCGTAGGCGTTCTCGGCGCCGAGGCGCTCGGCGATGTCCGCGGCAGCCGACCAGACGACGTGGTCCTTGTACTCCGAGCCGTGGTACAGCACCAGATCCACGTCGGCGGCGTCGACGCCGGCGTCGGCGAGCGCATCGCGGGCCGCGGCGACGCCCATGTCGGTCGCGTGGTCGTCCTCCGGCGGGCAGACGTGTTTCTCGACGACGCCCATCTTCTCGACGACCACCTCCTCGGGGATTCCCGAGCGCTCGGCGATCTCCTCGCCCGTGATCGTTGCCTGCGGTACGTAACGGCCGTAGCCGGTGAGTGAGACGGTCATTGAGTCGAAAGTCGCCGCCACCGCTCAGTCGCGGCGGTAGCGGTCGAGGTACTCCGGGAGCTGTTTCGCGACCGTGCCGCCGAGGCGGTCACGGACGGTGCCGAGCAGGCCGTTCGGGACGTACAGCACGAACAGCACGAAGATCACGCCGATGTAGAGGCTGGCGTGGCCGTTGAGGAACGTCTCGATGGCGCCGCCGACGGTGAGCCCGCCGACGAGGTCGGCCTCGATCACGCTCGCCGGGAGGTGCTCCCGGAGGTACGGCAGCAGGCCGCCGCCGGAGCCCCGCTTCGAGAGGAACTCCCGGACGGTCTCGTCGAACAGCCGGCCGTACAGCGGGCCGGCCAGCGTGCCGAAGCCGCCGATGATCGACGCCAGCAGCGCGTCGCCGGTGACGAGGAAGTACATCGAGCTGTCGGGGGCGACCGAGCGGCCGTACCCGCCGCTGAGCCCGCCCGCGACCGCGGCGAAGAAGCCGCTGACCGCGAACGCCGCGAGCTTGAACTGGAACGGCTCGTAGCCGACCGCCTCCGCGCGCTCCTCGTTCTCGCGGATCGCTAGCAGCACCGTGCCGAAGGGCGAGTGGATCAGCCGCTGCATCGCGAGGTAGCAGACCAGCACCACCAGCCCGACCATGTAGTACGACACCTCCGTCCCGGAGAGCGAGACGAAGAGGAACTCGACGCTGTCGCCGGCCAGTCGGCCGATCTCGAGGTTCAACGCGTCGATGTACGGCACCCCGACGTCGAAGCCGCTGGGGTGGATGTCGGTCGACACCGCGGCGCCGTCCTTCGGGTTCTCGCTCACGTAGTCCCAGCCGCGGACGAACACGTACGCGACCTGGGCGAACCCGAGGGTGATCATCGCGAAGTACACCCCCGAGAGCCGGAAGGAGAGCGCGCCGATCGCCAGCGCGATCAGCACCGCGAGCAGCCCCGCCAGCAGCAGCATGAGCATGAACGGCGTCCCGGGCGCGAGCAGGGGTATCTGCCCGTTGGCCGCGAGCACGACGAAGTACGCGCCCGTGCCGTAGAAGATCGCGTGGCCGAACGAGAGGTAGCCCGTGTAGCCCGAGACGAAGTCGAACGACATCGCGAACAGGCCGAAGTAGAACACCCCGACCATCGTGTCGACCTTCGGTAGCAGTGTCTCGGCCTCGGTGCCGAGCGGCGAGGCCACCAGCAGCGCGTAGACGAACGGGTAGAGCGCCAGCGCCGCGACGACGAGCGCGTGAGCGGTGTGGTCGCGCAGGTAACGTCGCCACCACTCGGTGCCGTTCGCGGCGGCGATGGCGTCCTCGTCGGGGATCGCCGGGTCGACTTCGTCCGGCGGGTGGCCGCCGCCGTCGGTCGATCCCTCGTCGCTCGGCGGGTCGACTGGGTCGCTAATGGCCCCCCCCCTCC
>ENA-ORCS01000166-ORCS01000166.1-marine-metagenome-genome-assembly--contig:-NODE-166-length-68730-cov-11.206546_pt1 | contig 68730 bp, 55 predicted proteins | sample MGYA00237781_ERZ508513 | MGnify/ENA primary metagenome ERZ508513 (study PRJEB26184, sample SAMN06268793) | marine metagenome | isolation source: Eden Landing Ponds, San Francisco, CA, USA | place...
AGGGTGAGGTTGTTCGCCTATTAAAGGAGGTCGTGAGCTGGGTTTAGACCGTCGTGAGACAGGTCGGCTGCTATCTACTGGGTGTGTAATGGTGTCTGACAAGAACGACCGTATAGTACGAGAGGAACTACGGTTGGTGGCCACTGGTGTACCGGTTGTTCGAGAGAGCACGTGCCGGGTAGCCACGCCACACGGGGTAAGAGCTGAACGCATCTAAGCTCGAAACCCACTTGGAAAAGAGACACCGCCGAGGTCCCGCGTACAAGACGCGGTCGATAGACTCGGGGTGTGCGCGTCGAGGTAACGAGACGTTAAGCCCACGAGCACTAACAGACCAAAGCCATCATTCATACGCACTGTGACTCATTCACCGACGATTTAACTCGTCGCTGAACGAGTCCAGGCGCAAACTGGATCGCACGTAATCACACGGTGGAAGAGTTAATCGAGACTGGTACTATCGCGGTTCGATTCCGTGACTCGACGTTAGGCGGCCACAGCGGTGGGGTTGCCTCCCGTACCCATCCCGAACACGGAAGATAAGCCCACCAGCGTTCCGGGGAGTACTGGAGTGCGCGAGCCTCTGGGAAATCCGGTTCGCCGCCACCATTCATACCTTTCATAGCCCACTCAGGAGAGGCATCTCTCCCGAGCGGGCCTTTCGTATTTATACAGCTGACCCACTCAATGAATAGATAGTTCTCGCACTCCGTGAGTCGTCTGTGACACGCTGGTAATCATCCAACTATCAGTGACTGAAACGGTCATGCGAAAATATCTGTCAGTGTAGTTCTAGTTTGCGGTAATCGTGTGGTTGGACTGTATCACTCTGGAAGGGCTTCAGGATCTCCGTGAGCGAACAGGACGCACCCGCTGGCCAGTCTCTCCAGACGAACCGGATGGGTGATCGGCTACTGGAACTCACACTGATGGCCACTGACGAGGTTCAGGACAGACTGGAGAGTTACTCGGTTTTACGGAGTTGGTCATTGACCTCATAGAGCCACCCACGGTCAAGAAGTCGGTCAACCACGTATACTGCATCAGCGTGCTCTTCAATATGTTCGGACTCAGCCAGAAGGAACTCATGTGCTTCAGTCTTAGAGAGTTCATCAGTACCTGAGGTGTACGCTCTCTCAAGGGTCTGATAGGCATTTTGAACCCAGTCTGGGAGCGGGGGTTGGCCTGTGCGCTTCATAACCCTAGTCAGTCAACTATACACTATACTTGAGAGCCTGCAACTTTACTTCCCCGGATGGTTGGATGCAATTCTGATTTCGAGGCTGAGACACTTTGGGCTGAGATGTTGATGACAGGACTAATTTAGCCTCTGTTTGAATAGTATTACTTTGGTTTATTACTACTCCTGTGGTGAATCATACAAGAGATCAAATGCTGGGTGTCGATATAAGACCAGTTCACATGACAGGCACTGAGTCATCAATGACCGCTCAGTTCCCCAATAATCACTACGGCGAATTACTGCATCTTCTTTGATCCCGTATCGTCCTCCTTCCGCTGTGAAGTGTCGGTATTCCGTTGTCCCACACTCTGGACATGGATCGCCGAGTTGCTCCCAATCTGAATGTTGCTCTTCAGTGATTTCTTGTTCTTTACCCTTGCCGTCGGTCAATATGATTTTCTGTTCCATCACTGAGCCTCACTCCCCTGGCTCGAACAAAATTAACCGTCTTAACCTCACAGGGAACACGTGGAACAACGTGGACAGACTCCCTCCAGTTTCACTTGGCCAACCACGTAGTGCTGGTAACCTGATGTGGCTATCTTTTGAGTGAAGTGAGATGGAGTTGTCTCTGTACAGTCTGTCTTCCTCACCTCGAATTATGCGATGAGTCACTACGACTTCCTGTCTCCAGTGACTGAAGTAGGTTCTGCGTCACTTCGATAAGTGTCGCTAGCCGGTCGGGATCGAACATCGTGATCTGCAGGGCGTCGGCGTCGTAGGTGATGACATCCGTTTTGTCAAGAACCGGTAGATGAAGATGATGTAACGCCTGCTCTTGACTGCTGGCTGACTGTGTCGAAATACTGGGTTCCTCGGGGAGTTCGTCCGCAAGTGTCGCACAGTCTACCGGGACGTCATCTGAGGATAATTCTTCAACAATCCGGATTCGAGTCTCATGCCGGAATATCTCGAATCCATAGATTGCTTCTTGAGTCGGTGTAGTATCGGTCATAGGCTCCTCCCCCGATCTAAATAAAGTCTCGACAGACTGCCCTGGTTCGGATTAATTGACACTCCAGCCAGTAGATTGGGGCAAATGTCTGGTTCCAGAATATAGTCACCAGATTCCACACTCTCGTGCTCCGATTCTGAACTCGTGCCATTGCCACGAAGCGAATCGTGCTTGCTTATCGCGAGCATGAGAGACGCTTCTTGAGACAGAATTTCTCGTTTTGTTTGCTGCACATCGGCCTGTCCCAAACCAAACACAATTCGTGAAACCGATTCACCAAATCGGTCTGTTTGTGTACTACGGTCTGATAATGTCCCACAACCAAATCGACTCTGACCTTTGGTCATTGCTACATTGGTTTGGATTGCACGACCCTATATAAACGAGAAATAGTTGGAAAACAACATATGACATAATGAAGAGTTATTTAATATTCTCTGCTCATCTTTTCTCCTATATATGATATCCTATAATCCCAGTTAATGAGCCATGAAGACCCAGATTACGTTTGTCCTTGACTCATCCGGATCAATGTCTAAGATTGAAGAAGACACTAAAGGTGGTTTCAACTCCTTCCTCAAAAATCAACGAGACGAAGTGGGTACTGCCACAGTCACACTCTATGATTTTAATACGACTGTCGACTTGGCGTATGCTGAGTATCCGATCGCGGAGGCACCACAATTGACCAGTGAGACATATACTCCGGCTGGGAAGACGGCCCTCCATGACGCACTTTACACTGCGGTCACTGAGACCGCCGAACGAATCGCAGCCACAGACCAGTCCGAACAACCGGACAACGTGATTGTTGTCGTGTTGACTGATGGGAAAGAGAACGCGTCTGAAACCCATCACGAACGAGTACAGGAACAGGTGCAAATGCGACGTGAGGAGCAGGGGTGGGAATTCCTGTTCATCGGGGCCAATCAGGATGCTGCGCTGACAGCCGAAAACATGGGAATGGATGCTGACCGTTCGTTGAATATGGCTCACAGTGGTGAAGGGACAGAAGCAGCATATGAATCTACCTCAGGGCAAGTAAGTAACGTCCGACAGGAAGGGCATACCAGCGGATATAGTGTTGCCGATAGGCAACGGCAGGAGGACGCTCGATACGACTGAGTGGGGTTGTTAGAAAAACAAGATATATAATTATCATTTTCGCGGTTCTGCTCAGAACTACCCGCTATCTTGTGGAGACAGGTGTATGCCGCTGTTCACCAATGCAAGCAGTCCTTCCTTATCGAAGGAATCTGGATCATTCTGATCGGTGCAACCATACTGGTATAGGCAGAACGGGCACCCGCTGTCACAGTCACAATCGAATGTTTCTACCAGTATATCTAGAGCCTGCTGGAAGTTACTATCGGAGTCTCCAGCATCATCGGAAAGAAGCACTGTGATCCCGCTGCCCCCTTCGTCACCATCGTACACGTAAGTCCCGTCGTCCTCTATAGTCTCTGGAACTTTTCGAACACTGACTCCCCCAATATACTGTAGTGCCAGACGCAGGCCATGAGCGAGTGTATGTTCAAGTTCTTCATCATCAAACTGGATCCGGACACCCTCGGTCTCGAACTCTGCGGCGAGTTGAACCGCGACTGAATCATCCGTCTCGTGCTGTGGATCTTGCAAGCAGTACGACCGATCATCGGACTGAGCAAGGAACCCATTACAGTTCTTGACACCGCACCGCTCGAAGATAGTGGGAAGCGGGTCAGAGCTGCCGTTTTTATAGGTGGCATAGAACTGGTCAGCAGTCGCACGGATTTCTAAGTGCCCGTGAGCGAACGTTCCCACCTGATTCCCGTCCCCATCGACGATTGCAAAGTTTCGCTCATTATTCGGGGTGAATCCGACTACCTCTCGATCAACGGGAGCGTAAGTACTCTGGATTTCTTGATCACCTGCGCTATATACTTGATCCGGTGTCAATGAGTCCCCGTTTGGCAGCGTTTCGACCGGAAGATCATGCTTGTGTGCACGAACTCTGCTGGGAACGATCGTCTGGAGTCGTTTTAGTTCAGTTCCACATGCATCGCAGTTACTCGCATCAATTGATTCGGTTGTCCCACAGGTTGGACAGATTGCCTCGTCAGCGACAGTTTCTCGGATGCGTGACGTCTCAAACGAATCCGCAATGAGCTCTGTCACAACATAGGTTTCATTATCTGAATGTAGATATGCAGCGCCCGGATGTAACTCCGACAGGGCAACCTGTATATCGCGGTCAAGCGGATCCGATGTCACGGTCTCGAATCCGGACCCAATAAGTTCGTAGATCACAGACGCCGACACTGAGCGAAGACTAAAATCGACGTCACTGTGTGTCCCGAGGAAGTCCCCGAATGATTGTTCTTCCAGTCGCTGGAGGTATTGGTCCAGTTGTGTTCGGCGGTTACGGAGTCGTTCGAGGCGTTCACGCTGATCGGATCCATCTACTTGATCTTGGCCACTGCGTCGGTTGCGTCGAGCAGACCGGCGAGCATCGCTAACTTCTGACTCAAGTCGGTCGAGTTCATCGAACAACTCATCCTCAAACTTGAGGTAGGAGTCAATGATTTGCTCTTCAAACCGTTCCAGTGCTTCATCGATGAGGTAATTAAATTCCTCAAGCGCGGAAACGGTCTCACCATTACAGCTATCTTGCGTACAGGCTGTAGTGTCCCCCTCGCCATACTTTCGTCCACAGTGGGGGCAATATTCGAACCGAAGCAGGTCTGCAAGCCAGGCCCGTGCGTCGTCGTGGTTGCTCTTAATCGCATCACGAATTCCTTCAAGTGGTGAAATAGCTGCGCCTGGTTGGAGTTGGGCACACGAACTGGCCAAAAGTGAACTAAACCCGTGGATATCATTTGGTCGTGGCTCGGATCGTGATAGAGGCGCGTCCGACTCCTCGTACACAAAGATATCTTGTACTGCATCCGATTCTCGGCGAATCGGCACCCACTGTGTTGCGGCAACGTAATCCAGTAGTGCCCACGTTAGTGATTGTCGAAGGACATTCTCATTCACTTCGTTCAATGGAACAGGTTGCGCGTCAGCCTGGATCAATTCGTTCGGCCGTTCGAAATAGTAATAATCGATTGGATTGCGCTGACTAACCGAATGGATAAGCGAAGACCCAGACTGTCGACCTGCTCGACCGACACGCTGGAGATATGAGTTCATATTCGGTGGAGTTCCGTATAGAAGGAGAGAATTAAGATCGCCAATATCAACACCCAGTTCCATCGCCGGACCAGACGAGAGGAAATGTGGATACCGTCGCTCTCTGAACTGGTATTCAATACGGCGACGGTCCCGTCGTTCTGTGGCCCCGAAGTACGTCGTTCCAAGTAACTGGAGTGGGTCGGATATGGCAACCCGAAATGCTGTCAGTGTGAAGTGAGGGTGTTTGACTTTCGAGCGTGCCTGTAAGTCTACTTCAAACTTGACTAGGGTCTCTGTATCAGATGTACAGGCCTGCTCAAAATCGGTATAGTACCGTTCTGCTACCGGCTCATAGCCGATTGGTGCCTCGTCGCTGACCATAGTACACTCCACGGCGCTTGGGTCGAGCCCGACAAGCTGTCCATGTTCTGTGTCCCGTCGCTCTAGGACCCCCATGTCAACTAATTCCTCGATATGATGGCCTGCCCCGCCGATTTCCTCAGAGAGACTCGATACATAGCGTCGACTCTGATTTTCAAATGCGGCGACGATCTTCCGTTTCGTCTCGTCTAGTGCGTCTATGTCAACATCAAGCCGGACGTTGACAAGCCCTTCATTGGGGAGTCGAAGATAGGACGCTCTGCGATTATTGAACTGCCCGCTTAGAATCCGAGCAGCCACTTCCTCGTAGACATACTCTTCTGTCGACTGATCGTATCGTGTGAGTGGTCCTAGAACCGGAGAAGAGTTCGAATCACTCTCTGTTTGCAACTCGGTCTCGTACGCTTGGGCCTGCTTCCAGACACCTGCTTGTATATCCTCTAGTGTACACCATGTGTCGGTACGATTGTCGAGTTCATCGACAACTAACTGCGTGAAAAAGAGAGATTCCTCCGGTTCGTTGAAATCACGGGTTAGTTCTTTCATGTCGCTCTGGCTGTCGGCAAAGGAGAGAGTCTTCGCCCGACTGAAGGAATCAGGATCATCCCGATCAGCGATAGCCCGGAGTAGATACTGCGATGTCGTCACAGCCGTGTTTCCGGGTCCGCGAAGCATCGAATTGTACCGGTCGGATTTGCTGTAGGACTTTCTACGGTCATAGCACGGGACTGCACCAGGGAAATCAGTTGGACTCCGAACCTGACCCCGCTCATCAACTTGCTTGTACTGCGTGAACCCACGAATAGCCGTCTGCTCGTCGGGGTGATCACAAAAACAGTGTTCACCAGGGAACAGATCACGATCACATGATGTGCAGTGTTCGACGCGAGTGATATCGAATAGTGCAGTTTTCGCAAATCGGCGATTGCCACAGGAGCATGAATTCGGCGGGTCGCCGAAGTAGACCGCGTCACAGTCTTGGTCACGACATTGCCACCCGAGTAACCGTCTCGGCTCAAGTTCGCCCCCACAACTACACCGTTGGCCATCGTCGGCGTCTTCGTATACCTCTTCACACTCAACACAGTAACCGAGGTCATCTGTCAACGGTTCAAGCCGGTGGCTGTGACAGGATTTACAGACTCCTGCGTCAACTGCTGCTTGGGTGACATCACAGGTGGGGTTCGTACAGACGTATTGATCGCGATCATTTTCGAGCAGGAGCGGAGTCCCATCGTCACACTCCGGACAGGTCTGGACCCTGTTGATTTGGCCCGTTGTCCCACAGTCCTGACACTCGTAAAACGGCCGCCAAACAGTCCGTAGCATCTCTGTTCCGCACCGACAGGACTGTGTCTCAAAGTACTCGAATTGCCCCTCATGAGAAGTGACTGTGAGTGGAGAGAGCCGCTCACAGTCGGGACAGTACCATGACCCGAGGGCTTCTTCGCCACAGTGTGTACAGTAGGAGAGTTTGGTTACGAACGTGTGGCCACACTCCGAACAGGAACTCTGTGGTGTCTCGTAGACGGTTGCACATCCCAGACAGGAATAGTACCCGTCGATAGGCCAGGAAAACAGGTGCGCTCGACTCTCCAGAATCCCCGACAAGCGTCCAATCGTAATGAAATTGGAAAGTGCTGTTTTAGCTGCCGTCTGTGAGAGATCAAACTCGGCTTTGATATCCTCAATGATATCCTCCGGTGTTTTGGGCGTCTCGTAAAGCCGCTCGTACAGAGTCCGAATCCAGTCGAGTGAATCCTCCTGCTGGGTAAGTAATTCGGAATACAGGGTCGACTCGACACGCTGGCGCGCATCCGACCGTCCAAGTGCTTCGCTCAGTTGCAGCTGTGTCCGTTCGAGTAGCGCAGCCCCAACCGGCCCAGGATCAGCGTCACCAGAGAGAGCATCAAGGAACTGCTCCTCGTTGAGTGTCTCTGCTGTAAATATCGCCGGGACAGCCCGTTCGGTAGGCGCTGTTAATGTCTGTGGATTCTCAGTAACGATTGACGTATCGGAATTTGCGAACGGGTTGATCCGATTGAAAATCTCCTCGCGATTTTCCACGGTTGCGCTGGCCCCAATTAACTGTAGTCCGTCATCTGCCATCGATTCATGACTTCTGAGCGCTTGACGCGTCCGCGAATACCGCCGCATGAGCATCGAGGTATAGGCACCGAACAGTTCGGAATATTCGTGGATTTCGTCGAACACGACGAATTTCGGTTCCGAAATAAACACGGACTGTTCTTCGCTCCCATTGATATTGAACAACCGATAGTTCACCGTGTCGGGATTCGTTAGTAAAATATCGACACCGTGATCACGAATTGCCTCACGAGTAAGACGGATGAAACCCAACCCTGGGTCGGGTGCAGTGTCGGTATCGTGAGTGACTTGGAACTCATCGTCTTGGGTTCGCTCGACGGTAAGCGATGTTCCGCATTGGTTACACGGACAATCAAAGAAATTGAACACCGTGCGCAAGTAGTCTAGTTCGGCTGGATCATTGGAGGGCGTGTCGCCGTCAAAAATGCCGATAGTAATACGGTTAGCACCGCTTCGTGACTGATTGAGCTCGTGCAAATAACCGATTAGTCGTTTGAGTTGATCCTGTGCGAGCGCCTTCGTGGGATACGTCAGTAGACACTTGACACTCTCCCGTGGATGGTCGGGATGGTCCCCCAGTTTCGCTTCACAAATAAACTGAAGGATTGGAATGAGCCAACTTTCGGTTTTTCCTCGCCCAGTGCCCGCAGTGACGAGAGTGTGGTCACCGTCGAGAACCCGTCTGATCGCCTCACTTTGGAATTCATAGAGTCGATCAAAGCCCGCCTGCGTGAACGTTCGAATGATATCTTCGTGTAACCCAATATCCCGGGCGAATTCTTCCCATTCTGGCCCCTCACGTGGTAAGTCTAGTGCTTGCAGATACGGCCCTCGAGTCCGCATAAAAGATGTCAAACTATCGTCGATTGTCGCGTCGGAGTCGGTTCTGTGATACCTATCGACGATATCACGTAGTACCCGTGGTTTCCCGGTCCCCATATAGTGGGATGCGTATGATTGCTTGACGTGTGTTGCCAACTCGAGCATGTCGTGATTATCTTCTACCATAATTAGTCGCCTCCCTCTGGTTCGTGTTCATGCAGACTGAGATCGGCGTCATTGAGGAGTTGGACAACGCCGTCTCTGTCAAAGGTATCGCTCCGGTTTCTCGTGTCACAACCGTACTGGAACAGGCACAGTGGACATCCACTATCGCAGTCACATTCAAGATGGGTCGTGAGTAAGTCCACCGCTGTCTGGAAATTGCTTCGCTCGGATACCGAGTCAGTAACTAACAACTGAGCTACGCCGCCTCCACCTTCCTGTGCATCGAACACGTCGACAGCAGAGGAGTCGTCGTCATGCGTCACCTCCGTCAGATCACGGATATTGACGCCACCAAGATACTGAAGCGCAAGTCGGAACCCGTGTGCGAGAACATGCGATTTGGCGCTATCGCCGAGATCGACTCGAACACCGTTTGTGTCATATGCATATCCTAACCGAACGTACTCAGATCCTTCATCGCCGGTTGGTTTATGTTCAGAGTCCGCACTACAGTGAGGTTGGTCCTCTTCATCACGGTAGACAATCCCGGTACAGTCAGGATCGCCACAGATCTCGAACGGTGTTGCTTGTGGGTCACGTTCGCCGTTCTTGTATTTCGCGCGGTACTCTGACGCGTGAACAAGAACAGTAAACGTCCCAAATGCTAACCTCCCGACCTGCTGCTCGCTTTCCGTTTCGATAGTATACCACTCGGTGGGATCGAACGAGAGTACATCGGTGCCACGTTCAGCGTAGGTGTTTTGAATTTCGGATTGGGTCTCTTGGTAAATATCTCTTGCTGCATGCCCCCCGCTGGACATCAGCAAGTCCGACCGGTGGGCGGTAATCGCATCCGGTGTGACAAGCCGTCGGCGTTTCAGCGGCACCGACGCGTCACAGTCACACGATGCATTAACTCCAGAATATGTTTCATGGCATGCAGGACAGACGTACTGTTCGGCCAGTTCCGTCGCTTCTGAGTCTTGTACCCGCTGTCGCAACCTCGTGGATTTGAAATCATCCGTTGAGAGATGGGAGACGACATACGTCTGGTCGCGGTCTAAATACGCGGCACCGGGATGCAATTCGCTGATTGCCATTTTCACGGCCCGACCGTCGTCGTCTCCGAGTGACCGAGTTGTGTACCCATCGTCGTCGCTGTCAACGAGCGAGACAGCGACATTGTCAGAGACACTCCGCATATCAAATGCGTATCTGCTTTGTCGCGATTCCCGCAAGAAATCAACGTACGTGAGTCGCTTTACCCGCTCAATTCGCTCTTCAAGTGCCGACCGCCGATCGATGAGCGTTTCACGTTGCTCGAGCAGTTCACGGGCACGCTCGGATGAGGTCACCCGCCGTCGTTCGCGTCGCGTTTGGTTCGCCTCACGACTCACTGACTCCAATTCGGTCTCCAGTCCATCGAGATAGGTGGTATAACTATCCAGATACCGGTCTGTGAATTCATCAACCGCCTCAGTTGTCAGGTCGCCAAAAAGTGCCATTGCGTCCTCTATGTCGCCACGGCAATCCGCCGAGTGACAGTCTTCACCGGCGCGTTCGCGATCGTATTTTCTGCTGCAGAGTAGACACACGCCGTGATCAAGAATGGACTCGAGATACTGTTCGATATCCCTCCGGTAGTCGTGAACGATGGTCGACAACACAGCTAACTGTGAGTCGTTCGTGTCGAGCCCCAAGTTTCCGGTTCTGGCGGACATAACATGCGTCAATTTCGCAGCATCGTCGTCGGTGGATGGCGGTGTCGGCGTGAATGTATCCCCATCGCTGACTTTCTTGTACTTCCCGTGTTGGTTGACGGTCCATGGAATCACGAAGTTAGCTGCCACGTAGTCGAACACGGCCCAAGTCAAGGAGACCCGGAGGACTTCACGGTTGTACTCTTTCAGGGGTACGGGCTGTGGATCAGCAGCCATCAGATCGCTAGGTTGGTCATAGTAATAGTAGTCGATCGGGTTACGCTGACTAACAGAGTGGACGAGTGACGCGTTGGAACTGCGACCAGCACGGCCGATTCGCTGGAGATAGGCGTTCATGTTGGGTGGCGTACCATAGAGCAAGAGTGCGTCGAGGGCGCCGATATCCACGCCAAGTTCCATTGTCGGCCCCGACGAGAGGAAATGCGGAAAATTACCTTCCCTGAACAGGTACTCGAGTTCTCGCCGCTCACGTTTTTCGGTCATTCCGTGATAGACACGGCTCAACAGAATCCGAATCTCGGAGTAGCATGCTCTGTACGCCCGAGCTGTAAACCGTGGGTTCGACGGGTCCGCAAGGTCGTCAAGCGTCGTCCCAAATGGCACTGCCTTCCCGGACCGGGTGCCAAACTGTGCGTCAAGCGTCTGCTCGATTGATCCAGTATCAGGCCGGTACTGTAAGCCATCACCGTCCCCGGCCGTCGTGAGTTGTAGCACGCCCTCAGTAAATCGTACGTACTCATCCGCCATCTTGAGGATGTTTTTCTCCACAAGTTCGGTAAGTACAGGCTCTAACTCACCACTATCAGCCGACCGAAGATTGTCAATATGGCAGTCGTTGCCCGTCGCAACGAGTTCGTGGATCACTGCTCGCTCAGTCTCCGAAAGTATATTCCGGGCGTCCGGATCCAAGCGGACATCGATAAGTCCCTCATCGGCGAGTGCTCCACCATACTCGCCATACCTGGCACTGTATCGGTGTGGGACTGCTCGTCGGCGAAGGCGGTCCGCAATCGCTTCCTCTACTTCCATGTACTGTCGCGCCGTGCCTACCAACTCTTCCTTAAGATCAAACGAGAGCGATCGGATATCGTTCGGTGGCGCTAATGCGTCGTGCAGTTTGTCAATCCGCTCCATCGCACCAGTGATGACTGTTTCAAGTGACGGCCACGACGCTGAAGCGGCCTGAATGGCATCAATGAGACATTGGTCAAGAAGTGTCGCCACCTCCGGTTCACCGAAGTCTCGATTCAACTCCTTCATATCCCGATGCGAATCAGCGAAGGAGAGGAGTTTCGACGATTCGTATCCCTCTTCATCTGCAACTGCCCGGAGCATATACTGTGCCGTCGTTACAGCAAGATTTCCAGGCCCACGGACCAATTCGTCATATCGACGGTCCGGGTCATAGCTGAGTGATTTGTGTGTACAGGGTGCAGCGGGTCGAAAGCTGCTTATTGACCGTATTTCACCGTCCGGTTGTATCGTCTTGAAAGACTGGTGGGCGCCGTCACGAGGATGGGAGTCGCTGTCTGCACACTCACAGGTCGGAGCCTGAACAAAGCCTGTCTCACAGGACTCGCAGTAGGTATCCTCGAAGATTTCGAACAGGCCTTCTCGCGCGAACGTGTAGGAACCACATGCACACGTATCTGGGATATCACCGAAATATCGTCGTTGACACTCATCGTTCCGGCAGACCCACGGAATAAACCTGGTCTGGGCCACATCGGTTCCACAGTCACAGGTCGTTGCACCCCCGTGGCTCATTCCACAATCTGGACAGACCACTGCTCCATCCCCAGTTATCGGTCGCTGGTGGCCACCACACTGCTTACATCCGTTGGTGTATGGCTGTGTCGCCTCACAGGCTGGATTCGGGCATGTCACTACTTCCGGGTCGGTGTGGACCATATCAGTCCCACACTCAGAACAGACCTCGGTCGTCGACCGCGTTGTTTCGTGTCCACAGTCAATGCACTTGAGGTGTGGATGGAATGTCACTCGAAGCGTTCGTACCTCCTCCCCCGTCGCTTGTCGACATCGCTGACAGTAATGTTCGTCCTGCACTGCGATATCGCCCTCGTCTGACGGTGTGTACGGCTCTAACTGATCGCACTCAGGACAGCACCACGCGACGAGAGCTTCATCGGCACATCCGTGGCAATACGTCGAGCGTGTGACGAAACCGAATCCACAGTTCTGGCACGACCCCATCGGCGATCGATAGACTGCCTCGCATGCTGCACAGGCATAGAATCCATCGATTGGCCATGAAAATAGGTGGGTCCTGTTCTCGAGTAGGCCTGAAAATGTTCCTAGGGTTCGAAAATTCCGAAGTGCCAACTCTGCAGTCGACTGATCGAGGTCGAACTGCGACTGGACTAACTCGATTACCTCGTCGTATGGCCGTGGTTCATCGGAGAGGGCACTGTGGAACGACTGGATAGCGTTGACGACTGGGTCGTCTGTAGCCTGTGTGAAATAATCAAAGAGTCGGTCGCTGAGAAGTTCACGCAAGCGTTCGTTATCATGATCTTGCGGGTCGATTTCGAATGTCACGTTCGACAGAACGGGAAGATCGAGTCGCCCTCGTGCGAAGGAAACTAGATCTGCATCTGTCAGTTCACGATTTGTGAAACTTGCCGGGAGCTGATCAACTGGCTCTGGCTCAAGCGTTTGCGGGCGCTCGTCAACGTGGGCAATCGATTGTCCCCCGCTGATTTTCCTGAAGAGTTCGATATCGTTATCCACGGTTGCGCTACTGGCGATGACCTGCAGTTCCCCACAGTCGTGTTGTGATCGCATCGCTCGGAGACGCTTTGTGAGCGTCGCAGTGTAACTGCCAAAGAGTCCATCGTAGGTATGAACCTCGTCAAACACGAGGAATTCCGGATCATATACGAACGCACCGTGTTCATCAGGGGCGTTGACGTTGATGAGTTTCCGATTGATTGTATCGGGGTTCGTCAGGAGTATGTCGACTCCCTCAGTCAAAATATCGTGTTTGGTAAGGCGGATGAAATCAAGCGGGACGCTATCGATGCACTGGCGCTTCTCGGGTTGGAGTTCGTATCGTTGTCCAGCGTGGTGGACCCGAACACCCTGGTCGCAGTTGCGGCATTTTTCAAGTTCCTCATTCCGACCGGGACACTTGAAGTACTTGAACGAGGACTGCAGATACCCCTGTGCTTTGGAGCCCACGTTCGTCGGTGTATCGCCATCATAGATGCCAATCGTGATTTGGTTTGAGGCAGGCCATTTGTCATTGATCCGGTACAGGTATTGGACCAACCGCTTGAACTGGTCTTGGGCGAGTGCCTTCGTCGGATAGATCAACATTGCCTTGACGCTCGTCTCCGACTCCTCACGTTTCATGTCCAAGATCCGGTCCAAAATCGGTATCAACCAGGCCTCAGTCTTCCCGCGACCAGTTGCGGCTGTCACAACCGTGTCGTTCCCCGCTTTTATTTGCTCCACAGTCCGCTCTTGGAAATCATAGAGTCTGCGAAAACCAAGATCGCCGAACGAATCGGCGATTAATGGGTTAATATTTGCATCTCGACAGAATCTGTCCCAAGACCGGTCGCTCCAATTCGGAATGTCAAGTGCTTGCAAAAACGGGCCCCGAATACCGAGCACTGAGTCTTCGGCCCCGGGGGTATTGGCGTATCTGTTGGTGACACTCCGTCCGGCCGGGCCGACTCGGCCGATGAAGTGGTTCTCATACGCCTCAATCATTTCCTCAGCGCGCTCGGGTGGGTTCTTCATTAGATACTGATTTTGACTACATTGCGGAGGGCATCGATTGATAACATTTCAGATGCCACCGCATCGTCGAGTTTGTCAAGTGTGATTTCACCCTCATTGGCCAGTCGCTGAAGTACCACTACTGTCTCGTCGCTCAAATCATGGTTCTGCTGGAATGTCTCCCAACCGACTTCGCCTTCATGATACTTCGTTTCTAGATTTTTCCACTTGGCTGCAAGTTGATTGATGTCTTTGGACTCTTCCCACATCGTCCGTGAGACGAACTTCTCGATTTCTCTGAGTGTCTCCGACATTTCCCGTGATTCGCCGACCAACTTCTGGACACTCCGGGCAGTTTCGACACGATCTCCCCATTCGGATTGGACATCCCGTAACTCATCTTTAACCGCGTCCTTGGCCTTGTTTACTCTCGATATCGCCTGCTGAATTTTCTGGTCGTAGTCGTCTTCATTGTTCTCCACTGCCAACTCATAGAAATCATTTTCATCACGCTGTAGCAGCGACCGTGCACGCTCACGTGCTAAGTCCACCTCCCCGCTAACTGAAAGCTCTCTATCGTGAACTGTTGTGAGTAACCTCACATGAAATTCCAAGGACTCGATTCGTACTTCAAGCCGACCCAGTGAACTCTCGACAGATGAGAGAGACGAAAGATACTGCTGTTTTTTTGCCTCATAATTTTCGAACTCCTCGTACTCGGTCGCCTTCGTTTCGATCTGTTCAACGACAGACTGGAGTTGTATTTCTGTTTTCGTCATTGGTTATCCCCTCCCAGTGCGTCCACAGCGTTAGACTGTTGTTCGAGTACAGCGGCCATCTCGTCTGAATTTCTAATCTCACGTTCAAGCTCGCCGCCTGACGACTCAATCTCGATATCTTTGGCTATTTCGATCATTTCACCAATCGCAGCATAAATGTCCCACTCGACACGTCGCTTCTTGCTCTCTTCGAACTTGTGGAGCAGTGAGACAAATTCTGGACCAGTCTTCGATTGGATCTGCCGTAGATCTTTGACATCCTGCTTGAACTCAAGCAGATGTAGTTCGTCAGCGTCGTCGAGTCGTTCTTTTTGTGTCTCCCACCGCTCCATCAAACTCACATCGAGTTTGCCCACTGCTTCGTACAATCGCCCGTATATATCTCGCAGTTGTGGGGCATCATGGGACTCATCGAACCACGTATCGATTTTCTCAACTTGGTCCACGACGTGTTCTGCGTCTTCCGGACCTAACTTGTTCAACTCCTGAGCGTACTCAGCTACTCGCTCGAACAGTAGCGTCAATTTCTGCGTTGCATCAGATCGTGTCGTTCCCACCCGGTAAGCGTCAGGCAGTTCGACCGGATCGATGTACATCGCTTCCGTAATATACGAATCGAGGTTCTCAACGACACTCTCATGAGCGTCCGATAGTCTCTTGTCATCGATGAAGTTTGCCTTCAGTTTGAAAAACCCTTCAGCGAGGTCTTGTGGGACACTACTAGATTTTGTTAGATTGCTGTAGGCCGCACGATATGGATGGCCCGAAGAGAACCGCTCCCCAACTGGATGGCTGTACGAGTTTGCAGACGAATACTCCTCGAAGACGAGACTACGATTAAGTTCCGTGGTCCCTTGTCCAGCGTTGACAAGCAAATACTGGGCAACAATGATGAACTCTTCTATTGTCCACCCATCAGGGAGACAGTTTTCGATGGTCGACCGCATCTCCGAACGGAGCGTCGAAACCTCTTCAGTTGCCCACCCGCGAAGGAGATCATAGTTGAGTTCATATCGCTCCTCATGTGGAAGTTCGTCGTCAGCGCTCAGCCCACACCAGAGCAACGGTTCGTAAATGGAATCATGCTCCGTTCCGAACGGAAGATCCACGCTCAGCCCGTCTCGTTCATTGACCGATTGGATTGAGACTGGAGTTTCGCTCCCACGAGCGTAGTAGATACCAGCGACACCCGTAGCGGAGGCGTTCGGATTCGCCAATCGAGTCGGGTCGTACCAGGATTCGAGTACGGTCACAGCACCGCTTCGAAGGGTTTCTGAACTGTCGTATTCCTCACCTGATTTGAGCCACTGCTCGTATTCGAACCGCTGCTGATCGACTTCATCCCCTGGCAGTTCGACATCGACAGGATAGGAGCCACCGCTTTCCTTCACCGTCACGGTGATTTCTTCCTTGACTCCCTCGACCTCACCGCTGATGGTCATTTCGGGTGGATCGGACGCAGTTATTGTGACTGTGCCATCTTCATCAGTTGTCCCGACTTCCTCACCGTCCTTATGGATTGGCACACCGGTCACTGCCTCACCGTTGAATTTCGCTTGGATCGTTACGTCATCATCCACATCCGGCTGCGATGGTGTCGGGGTCAGCGTTAACGAGTCGGTACCGACGGCCAACGACAGTGAATCTGAGAGGTCTGCCGTCTGTGCGGTGATTGTGACTTCGCGCTCCTCGTCCGGGAGTTCAACAGTCGCCGATCCGTCCTCACCAGTTAACCCGACATTGTCATTGTCAAGTATGACTTCTACATCTGCTTCGGGACGACTGTTGAGTGAAGCTGCCACGGTTACTGTAGCGCCGGGTTCGACTAATCCCTCTATGTGGGTTAACCGAAAGTCGCGCTTTGGTCCGGAACCAGTCCCCTGAAGGATAACTGGATCTGTATTCTCAAAGACTGAATCGGGAACCGTGACTTCGAACGTCTCTGGAATCCCACGTGGGAGTTGTATATTCCCATCAGCAGATGGGATGCCATACCATTTGGCAAGACTTTGTATCTCTCCTGAAAGGTCAAGTGAAACCGGTGTCGGGAACTGCTTCACGTAGGGGTTCCCTTCAATCGATTCGAACGGGGGTGTCGTCGCGGTAAGACACTCCCGAACGATTCGGATGAGCAATAACCGCGGCGTCCGCCGTTCGTTCCCATCCTGTACAAGGTGCTCGTAGGAGCGGCGAATGAACTCTGCGTTGAACGGATAGAGATCATCGAACTCCGATTCTGGGATATCGGTATCCAATGTTGCTGCTGATTCTTCCCGAATGACCGAGACATACTTTCGGGCAAGTTCGACTGTAGCATCCTCGGTAAGGAAATAGGCCTGCCCGGTCTCATCAGTGGTGCTGAGGTACCCCTCGGCCCGATCTTTCATGTACGTATACGTGTTCTCACTGGTCCCCAGGGCCGTATCGAGATCATCTTTCTCCCACCCGGTCGTCCAACCCAAGACGACGTCGTAATGTCCACTGTCGAGTTGGAAGATGTGGTCAAGGAGCTGCTCCTTGAGGACGCTGAATGTGGTTAGATCCTCGCAAATAAGTACTGGCCTGAGGCCCCGCTCAACGTACTCGTCGGAAATCCGCTCAAGTTTCTCTTGGAAGTTTCCTACATTAAGTTTCCCCGAGAGTTCATCGTGGAGGAACCCTCGCAGCATCGGAAAAATCGTATCCCGACCCCGTGCTTTACCGAACGCACTGAGTGCGAGTGTACGATAGTCGTCCTCGTCGAGGAGATCCGGAATCTCATCTTCATCCTCGCTGGCCACTGCACGCTGGTATTCTTTCAGATTCCTTGTGAGAATACTTCTCAGATCGTCACCTGTTCGGTCAGCGGTGAGTTCTTTAACCTCCGTCTCAGTCAGTTCTCGGAAGGCTGCTGGCGCATACGCATCGAGATTTGTGACCATTGCATCGGCAACCTTCTTTGGAGAGAGGTCCTCGACGTTACCGACTTGAATATCGAGATCAACAGGTTCTGTCAGAATCTCGACGATATCTTCGATTCGGGTCTGGCTGCGCGATACGTGCAGTGCGATGTGTGTTTCATCAACTCCGCTGCTCTCTTCCCGCCCGATTTGGTATTCGAGCCATTGACAGAGTTGACTTTTCCCGCTGCCCGTCTCACCGCGAAGGATGAAAATCCGGTTGTCGTCATTGACATTGGATTTGAGAATTGCGTCGCGGAATTCCTCTTGCGTGACGAACTCATCGTTGGTTGGGTGAGGGAAGAGGTAATCTGCTCGAATCTTATCAATATCTATGTGGGTCTTCTCGAACTCTTCACGCGATTTCTGATGTGATTCAGGTGTCAGGTAGCGACGGATGACATTATCATCCCAGTCGACAGGCATTGTCGTCATTGTGCCACCTCGGTGAACCGTTCAAGAGGATATCGGTACTTCGCTGATTCAGCCTTTGGTAAGTCGTTCAATGAGAACTCCTTTATCGCCGGTTTCTCGGTCCGTGAGTGGGTTTCCGGGAGTTGCACTTCGTTTTGTGCATCGGCCATCCCCCGAACTTCGACAATCCCGTCATCGATTAAGTTTTGCAGCGTATCGGTCACACCGCGATGGAGTTGGGCCGTACCGGGTCGAGCAGATAGCACCGTCATGAAATATTGCTCTATCCACGTCACCGCTTCTCCGAAATCGTTCGAGTTCTCCGTTTCCTCAAATGTCTCCAACAGTTCATACAGGAGTGCTCGGACTGGACTCAAGACTATCTCTCGGGAGTCAATGTAGTCGATAGCCCCGATTCCTTCATACAGCCGGTACCACATATTGACCTTCGTCTTATTCCAGTTGATGTAGTCCAATTCGCGATTGAGATACGTAACAAGGAGGTCTCGCTCAAGCGTTTTGGGTGCTTCATCGAAGGCGACACCTTGTATAGCTGCGAGATGGTCTTGCGGTCGCTCCTGTTGGTGGAGGTGGTGCAGCAGTTTGGCCTCGAACGACAGATTTGGAAATACATCCTTGTTGATTGGTTCAATAACCCGATCTTCAGGCCGCTCAATGAAATCCAATCCGTGCATGAAATTTAGGCATTGATTGAGATGATCATCATCACCGATAGTCAACTGGGATCTGAGAGTACTGAGGTTTACAGACCCAGACGGAGTATCCAGTTCTCGGTAGAGAAGTTTCAGTTCAGCAGGCCGAACTGTATTGTAATTCACAAGTTGTGCTTCTGGTTTGCCGTCGGCATAGCGGTAATTTTCTGCAGTCATCGGTGTTGTGGATCGCGCTGTCGGTAGTCTTCGAATTGTCCAAGATCGTAGTCACAAATGTCGAGCGTCTCGAGAATGTGGTTCGCGACTCGCTGGGTATCCCCTCGTTCAGTCCAGGACCGGAGCGCCTCTCTGATGCGCTCCGAATAGTCACTCAGGACGTTTTCAAGATCGTGTTCGATGAAATATCGTGCTGATTCCCACACAGGGCTTTCGGCTGGCGCCTGCGTATAATCGAACACCCCATCAATTGACTCGGCGGGCACTCCGTGCTGGTGATGCATCGTCGAAGCGGCGTGGAAGAACAGATTCCGCGTGTCCACGACAGGGATGTGTGAGTCCAGATGCGACTCTAGAACCTCACTCGACAAATGCTCGTAATCCCGGACACAGATCTCGCCGAATTCATCCACGATAGACTTCCCTGGCTTCTTGGTATAGCTGGGCGTTTTCGGGGCTGCCGTGTCAGCCACGAGTACATACCGACCTCCCTCATCGATAGAGCGACGAACTAACTGACGAACGAGGTCTTCTTCGCCGTACTCGTTGATTCCCTGCTGAGTCACGACATGGACCAGTGGAAATGAGAGATCCGAGACGTCGTTGACTTCGTCAGTAAGCACGGGATCATAATCGACCAGTTTAAACTGATTATCCCATACTTTGGTATGAAGTACCGTCTCGAAGCCATAGAGCTGAAAGAGTGGAACGGACCGTAGTTGTGCACGGGCGTGTTGGTCCCGACGTTGCAACTGAGGCTCTTTTACCACCACCGTCGGCGTGTTCGCATCTATAAGATCAGTAAAGTCCACCTCGTCTCGACTTGCGATCGATTCGTACCAATGAGCCTGCACTGTCACGTTTGATTCCACCCCGTGGAGTAACTCACCGGTTTAGTAGACACATCTGTGTCAATTCTGTAAAGCCCCATTAAGCTTTCCTGCCATTCTCTAATGTAATAATTAGAGGAATAGTCTATCATCGTTCTGTACTGGCCTCCCAGACTTCCCGATACTGCAGCAACTCACTTTTTCGCTCACTGATAGTGCTCGCTGAAACATCGATTACGGCCTCAATCTCGTCGAGTGTTGGCCTCGCTTTGGGAGTCACCAACGAGAAGGCGGCGTGGAGGGCGGCCGCCGCAAGCGTTCGTGGTGAAATGCTCTCTGTTGCATCCACATCGGATTGCCGAGCAGTGAGCAATCGCATCGCACAGCGTTCGACGCGATGGCTTTCAGATAGTTTCGAAACTGCTTGTGGGACAAACGCCTGTGGGTCAATCGGTGGAATCTCTACATCGAGGTGAAGTGTCAGAACACCGCGTGCGGTACGCACCTGATCGCGAGTCGCTGGTGACGCCGACTCGATTTCTCGAACCGAGACAGGTAACGACAGTGAACTCTGACGGACCGCAACGAGGAGACAGGCCGCGATGAATCCATCGACCGATCGCCCTTGGACATGCCCTTTTTTGTGTGCTATGCGGTAGAGGCGGGCCGCCGACTCCAATTCTGCTGTCGGGACATTGAGCGCTGCGCCAAGTCGCCGGAGTTCACTGAGAGCACTATCGAGTCGGTATTCACGAGGGCGAAGTTGTTTGGTCCACCCTGTGTCATTGCACACTCTCTGCTGCGAGGGTGAGAGTGGTGTTCCGTTAGTATCTGTCGTCACACTGGTATCAACCCCTGCTCCGAGTCCCTGATCGGCATACAACAGTGTCACCCGACTCCCGGTGTGTGCAGACTCTGAATGGGTATCTCCATATGTGGGTTTTGGTGCAGTAGAGAGAGGTTGTGCTGTAATTACAGTCTGACAATCCCGACAGACACCTTCAGAGGTGTCGATAGTTTTGACTACGGATTCACAGTTTGGACAGGTTCGCCCATCAGTAACTGTTGGAGACGGCGGTGCTTCCGACTGAAATGAGTACCCGTTTGTTTGTCCAACTGACGCTACGTCGGTCGTATGGGTGGATGGCGGACACATGTTTGTACGGTGATAACCGTGGTACCGCCACGGTGCCCGGAATTTTCCGGAACTCGACGGACGCGGATTTTGGTCCGCGAAAGCCTTGATTTACATTTCGCCACGGGTCATATAAGCCTGTGGGGGTCAGTTCACGAAATCCTCTCTGCGAGTGCGTTGTCTGTAGCGACGGTGTACACCATCGTATATAAACGAGAAACCTACCGGCTAACTCTTGCTTCTATGCACGCAGAATGCCAGTCCGGAAGGACCGGCGTGCTCCGGGTGGTTACGCCGGAGCGATCGCCGACCACTTGTTCGCGGCTTTGACCGGCCACGAATAGCCCGATCGGCGTGGATTTGTTTCGGTTATCACCGTAGGCGCTTGCGCGCCATCTGATAGTACCTTACACTCGCGTATTAAACTTCGGAGTAGGTTACTCCCGAGTGCATATCAGCACTGGTAGATTCTTCAGATGGGTCAACTCAAAATGTGAACCCGCTGCCGTCCCGCATCTTTAATACCTTACTGAGTAAGGCATGCTATATCGCGGATGAGTGACCATATATCGCCTACCGATACTTTCGAGGAGGTTCTTGACAGTGGGCGTAGTGAACTTTCGGCCGCACGTTCGGAATATGACGCATTGGAACAGACAGAAGAGGTCCCCTCTGCCCTCGTTGAGGCGATAAGCGATCTTGAACGGGAACTCGAAGAATTAGATCAGACACTCAATGTCGGGGATGAGGATCTCAAACTTGCTCGAGAGACAGTCCAGCGTGTTGGTGTCTTAACCGATGTCTTCGGTGCACTCCGTGAGCGGCAACGGACCATCGTTGAAGCCGATATATCGCGTATAGAGCATCATGTCTCTGGAATTGTGACGCTGGCACGGGATCACGATGTCGACACTCATATTCCCCAAGATCTCGAGACTATTGAACGGCAAAACTCAATGTTGGCTGCATTAGTTGACAAAGGTCGTCACGAGAAAGTTCTGACAAATGATAGAGTGACGCCAGGGGAGGTAGATGCTGCTATTCGACGAGTCAATGCTGAACTCACAACGCAAGTCTCTGACGGACACCGAGCAGAAACTTATGAATCGATTACTGAAGCATTGCTGGACAAGATCCACGAGATGCTTGGATCTCTCGATGAAGAAAACCCAGAGCGAACCGCATTTAGCTCGGACCTGGGGTTTGTTAAGAGTCTGCTAGAATCGACCGACGATACTGATGATGCAGGTGCTGCTCAGACAGTTCATACCGCTCTTGAGGGGGCGTTGATGCTGCACTATGCTGTTGCTCGTACACTGGCTAATCAGCGTGTTGCCGTCGCCCTAGCTGACACAGTCACTGATTCTGAACTTAGCGTCGACTGTAACGTGGATCAGTGTGTCGCCGACGGTGATGCAGAGACACTTATTGGGGCGATTACTGACGCAGTGGATACCGAGGTCGAACTTTCCACGAGCGAACGACTGCGACAACTGCTCAATGAACATGATGGGAGCGTCCTCCGGACTGCACAGGCGACCGATTTCGATGTGGCGACGATTCTCGACCATTTGGAGCAACTGTACAATGATGGACAGATTGCCGACCTGGAGGTGACATTCGATCAATGAGTGTCGACGCTTCAGCCGTTGACCTTGACACAATCGAACGGGCTTGGAACACGTTTTGTGAGAAGGAAGCAGTGCTCAATGAAGTACAGGAAGATGTCATCGACGCCGTAACCGACGCCTGCCGAGAACAAATTAACGCCGGAAACTACGACGCTGCAGCTCCTCTCTCTCGTGTCTTCGAGACATTTCGTGAGGCCCATCTTACCGACCAGAGCGCCTTCACCACTGAGGTGCTTGAGTCAGATGATCTGATAGTTGACACTCTGGAACTCGGCGAGGAGACAATCGCTAAAGCCATTTTCCAACAACTGATTGAGCACCTCGTGGAAGACGGGCACCTGCTATACGTCTACAATCGGCAACAGGTCCGTAGTCATGTGGCTGAGATGACCCGGTACTTCGCGCTGATGCGCCAGCGTCTGACTGACGAGACCGATTACCGGTTCACGCCCAATCTCGTCAAAATGGTCAAGATGGCGTCCTCAAACCGTGAACAGCCGATAATGGGCCGTGATCGGGAGCAAGCACGGAGTTTTCGAGAACCGATTCGCAAAATCAATGATACAATTGGAGACAATGACGTTGAACCGGCTTGGGAATTGAAAGATACGGTCGGCACAGCATGGCGAGACCTCGTCAATGAGACAATGAATACAATGAGTCGGTTCTTTGATGAGGGCCTTCCATCTGAATTTGATTCACTCGCTGCATACCAAGCCCGAGCGTTCAGAGACCTGTACCTTGATGCTGTAACTGACCAGTCAGAGGCCGAGACAAAAGCTAACGTTGTCACTGCCAGCACCGGTGGGGGCAAAACTGAAGCATTTCTGTTCCCGACCTTGGCATACTGTCTGACCGCAACGAAAGCCGGCATCAGCGGTAATAAAGCTGTTCTGACGTATCCACGCCGTGATCTCTGCGATAATCAGTTTGAGCGCGTGTTCAGTTACGTCACTGAACTCAATCGCATCGAAGGGCAATTGAATATGTCTGTCGACGAGGCGCCACTTACGATCAGTATTCAACACGGTGGGCGAGAGGATGTGACGCTTCCCTGTCCGCATTGCAACGGGCAACTTGAGGTTGTCGACGACTATTCGGACCCCTATTTTGAGTGTATCGTCGATGAGAGCCACAGGATTGAGTATGCAACAGTCGACCGGAGCGAATCAGCAGATCTCGTCATCACAACTCAAAACTCTCTCCATAGGCGTCTGATGGACAAGTATGGCCGTGACGCCTTTTGGGAGAATTCCTACCCGGCCAAGTTCCTCGTCCTCGACGAGGTCCACATTTATACTGATCAAGCGGGAATGAACGTCGCGAATGTTGTCCGTCGCTTCAAACAGGCGATGCGACAACAAGCCCATCAGCAAACACCGTCGCTGGTGGCTTCAAGCGCAACGATAAATAACGCAACAGAGTTCACAAGCAGGATTTTCGACACTGAATCGGCGACCCTATTCACCCCGACAGCCGAGGAAAAGGACACCTTGGGACGGGAGCATTTCGTGTTCGTGAAGGCGACCGATCCGCGAAATATTGAGGTTCCTATCGGCGATTCAGTCTACAAGCCGCGGGAGGAATGGGACGATGTCAGCCCGACGACCGCCACGAACCTCTCGTGTATGATCCAGGTGGCGTTTGGCTTCTTCCATACTATGCGGAAGGAACGGGCTGGAGACCGGCCCGGGTTGGACACCAATAAGGATCGAGTGCTTGGTTTTGTTGATTCAATTGACTCCGTGAGCCGACTCGGTGGCTATGTTCAGGAGGCCGAAGAGAACGGGCTGTTCAAATATCGGTTCCCAGATGCAATCCTCGGTGAGCGCGACAACAACCCAGATTGCCCTCGTGACCTGTTCCGAGGAGCTACTGACGATGAGTACGATGAGGAAGCCGTCTGTGAGTCACAGGTTCCGAACCCGAATCTCAACCGCTGTTCAGTCTATCAAGACGGTGAGTGTTGGTGGACAATGCGAGATAGGGAACTCGACTTGGAGGATATGACTGTCGCGATCCATCGGAGCGGGAACACCCAACTCGCCGGATCAGATCAACCGGTAGGGGACGACTGGGACCAACTCATCACTACCAGTGCGCTCGAGGTCGGATTTGACCATGCCAGTATCATCGGCACATTCCAGTACCGGGCTCCGAGAAACGTCCCGGGATTCATCCAGCGGAAAGGGCGCGGTGGCCGTGACGCGGAAGACGAACCGATCACAGTCGTGGTCCTTGGGTCAACGCCAACAGACTCGTATTATTTCCACCACTCCGACTATCTTAGCGATCCAAGTGACAAACATCTGGAGATACCCCTTGACGAAGACAATCGGTTCATCAGACGAGAGCATATGACTGCCGGGATAATCGACTATTTTAACGTTTCCGATGGGATAGATGCTGAGCGACTCTTCCGAGGACGGGGGCAACCGGGACCCGATGTCGATTATCTCCAACGGTCGCTCAGCGACCATCGAATCGATATTGTGGATTGGCTGGGTAACACTTTCTCTGTCGATGAGTCAGAGGCGACCCGCCCTATCGAAAAACTGGAGACCTATCTTGAGGGCCTTGAGAAAGGTGTCGCACCCGGGCATGACGATTCGGAGTACTGGCAGTTCTTTTCGCAGATGGTCCGTGATCGGGATGAGGGGGCATTCGAGTATATCGATGATCTAATCGAGAACTTGGAGGATGAGCGATGACGGACGACTCTACTGACGAACTGACCACTGCTGAACAGATTGCCCGACTTCAAGGGATACGAAATTATCTAGAGGATCAATCCTACCCATATCTTGACCTGACGGGTATCTACAACTCGGACCCCAAGGCTGAGAGTCCGTATGTTGTGCAGGGAACGTTCATCCCCGAAGAGATTGGAGGGAATGTTACCGTCGTAGATGCGGACGATGAATCAGGATCAACCTTAGCTCAGGAGAATCTTAACCAGATGTTAAACAACTTTCTCCCAGGTGGATACAAACAGCGCTGGGGGAATTTCGATCTCTGGCGAGGGGCGTGGGACCACGATAGTGCCCCTGGACACGCGGATATCGGTCCAATGTTTGAGTGGCGAGAATCGTTTCCACTGACTGAACTGCTCGGAGATGTCTCGGAGATTGATTACACTGAGATTTCGTTCGACCCGGACAACGTGCAAATATATGTCCCACTTTCTGTCAGCGTCACAAAAGAAGACAAAAACAATCCGCAGTACGTCTGGATCCCCAACAAAGGGATTGTCTGGACCGGCGATCCACCAATGCAGGTTGAGTCGCTCTCCTCTGATCCAACAACGAATTATCTGTGGTTCAAACATATCCGTGGGACGTTCGAGACGGATCCAACACCGTTGCCGGAAAGCAACCTCATCGATGGGTTCGCGTTCGAAGAAGAGCGTGAGTTTGTACGATGTTACTACGCGTCACTGTTGACACTCTATCCGCGGGAGTCACAAGAGGTCCGCTCCGAGATCATACGGTATCGCTCCGAAACCGATGACAGCACAGCCTTCGTCGCGAGCAAAGAGCGAAGCCAACTGTTAACGCTTGGACTAGCCCGAGATGAACTGCAATCTCGAATTGAGACAGCCCTTAGCGCCGACCCACAACTTAAACGTGACCTCAGGTTCGCATTGCTGCGAGCCAACGTCTGGGACCGATTGTTCTTCGACGAGCGTGCTCTCCAACATGAGTTCGCTGTACAACCACTCATGGAACATCTGATCGGGATCGACTACTGGCAACGTGTTGTTGAGGACGATGAAATGGGTGTTTTTGCTCTTTCAGGGCCCAGTGTTGTGAACGAAACTGCCCGTCTCCTTCCGGGTGATTCTAGTCGCCAGCTCCGATTGCTCGGTCATGACGAACGGGACGTCTCAGGTGTGTTTGCGACCATTGAGGACAATCCCGGAGTGTTAGCAGAACTGCTAGCACGCTGTCGGAATGAAAAGTTGGTCCAGGCGTTTGCCGAACGGGTCCTCGTTCATTCGGCTGAACATGCTCTGTCTACGTGGTCGAATGACCTGACGGGGTCAGGAACCTCGTTTGAACTGTGGTATGACGTTAATTTCCAGGCACAAGACCAGGAGAATGCACGGATCGCTGTGTATGACCCGATTCAGGGTGGCGCAGGGATTGCCAAAGAAGTCCATGAACGACTTCGCGAAGGGACTGAAACGCCACCAGATTCTGGAATAGCAGTTCAGGGAAGATGCCACACCGCGACGGCAGACCGTGTGACGATTCAACTCCTTGCGTCGTACCCCGATGGTTCACTATATAACATCTACCAGAGTAACCGCACCGAATTCAATTCACTGGTAGATTCGACTATTGACAATGTGGTTGGGGACAGTGATGCCTACTCGATGGATGATATAAAATCTCGTGTCACCAACCGCGTGCAGACACTCTTTGAGACACGAGAACTAGCGGCATTCTACTCCTACGTGGCTAATGAGTACACTACTGTCGAGGCAGATGTGGGTCGGATTCCCCGTGTAGTTGATCTGGCTCTCCATCTGAACCGACACATATTCACCGACCCGAAAATCAAGGCGACATATGACCGATTTGCTGATGATTCCGGACGTCGAGACATAGCCGAACTCGGTGAACGACTCGAAGAGCTAACCATACAATGTGTATCGGCTTGCCCTGATTGTCTCGAAACTGACGCCGGCCTGTGCTTGCATAGCGCTGGGCAGCAGAGTGCAAGACTTAACCGACGGCTTTTGACAGCCGTGTTCAACCAATGATACAGAATCTTTCGACACTATCGACCGAGCATCAATCTGGTGTTGGTCCCGAAGTCACGGTACGATGTCGGGTACAAACGAACCCGATGCCAGGTGAAACGCAGGGTAATAAAACAGTCTACCTCGTTGAGGACCCCAATGATGACATATCAGAAGATATTCTGCTGTCGTTCTGGATGGATGAACCAACGCATCTCGATGGCGTTGAACGAACAGCAGACTATGTTTTGTCAGCACTTGAAATTCCGACCCCTGGCGAATTAGAGCGTGGTGACTACGACCCAGATTCAGCTGGTATTCAACGAGGTGAGGAACTGCTCGTGCGAGCAATACCGAATCGGCGCGACGGCGGATCATTCTATCTCAATGTGACTTCCTTTGTTATTCGCACACCGGAACGATTGATTAGTAAGGCAAAACTTCGTACCGGTGATCGGTGTCCTCGAGAGTACTATCTGAGGTATATCAAGCGCGTATATCCGGGCGATAAATTCGATACATCTCCAGGGCAACAGGCTGGCCGATTCCGTGGTGATGCTATCCATAAGATAGCTGAACACGCCCTCGAAGAGCATCATGACAGATTCCGAGATAATTCATGGGAAAAAGAAGAAATCGAAACGTATTGTGAAGAGAAACTCGACGCTGAGTTCGGCTTCAGACAGGCATTGCTGGTACTCTCTGGGACTGGATTGAGTGCTAGAGAGCATATCATCGAGACTGTCACGCAGTTATTTACTGATGAGACATTCCTGACCAGAGTACAGGAAGCCGATGATATCGAGGTCGAACAGTTTCTCGCAAACGAGTATGGCTACGCCGGTCGAGTTGATATCCTCCTTGACGGGACGCCGTACGATATCAAGACTACGCGGAACCCAGATGATCGTACCATCGACAACCACAGACACCAGATCAAACTCTATCTCTTTGCTCTGCTCTTGGAACGACTCGAACCCGGTACATCGTTCCGCTCGGCCATCGAAGAAGTACCCACTGGCTATCTCATCTATCCCAATGTCTCAGCAGAGGCGGTTCAGTTTGAACAGGTGATACTCGAAATGTGCGATGTTCGTGAATTTCTCAGCGCACGCAATGATATCGTTGACACGGGGGGTGCGTTCGCGCCACCGTCGACGTACAATCGGAATTGCGAGGGCTGTGCATTCGGCGTTGAAGAGTGGGTCAGTGGCGCCGATGACGTACTACCACCCGCCTGTACATACCACTGTCAGAACGAACGTCGGTGGCCATGCTATGAAACCGATGGAGGGGAGTTGACGACGCAGTGTTCACTGTTCGATGACTGCGACCAGCGAACGAAGTACAGAGACCCAAACGTTATTGATCATTATGAGAGTACTCGGGTAGCATTCCGCGAGGAGCGGCGTGCACGTACCGCAGCCAAGCGCATTGCCGATCAGTTCGAAGAGGACCTCCTTATCAAAGCTGGATATCTGCTTCCCGAATTATCGTGTACCGGCGCACAGGCCGCTGGGACTGTGATTCGATTCACGTCTTCAACGCACGTTGTGCCAGCTTTCAATCCAGGGGAAGTAGTCGAACTTCGGCAAACAGATGGTAGCAGTAGTGACCAGGTGGTTTATTATGGGGAAATTGACGGTGAGTATCTGTTCACGCCGGTTGATGACAGCCTCACTGTTGCTGATTACCTGTCCTCAGATACGACGTACAGAGCACTGTACACATACAGCATCGATACGGTCGAGGACCGTTACTTGCCCTATCTTGATTTCGCACAGCGCCGTAACGAGGGCGAAGAAATTGATACGACTGGGCTGGCTACCACCGATTCAACTGTTCCGGATAGTGTCACAATAGACTCCGTTACCTCATATCTGGACAGAGAACGTGTCTTTGTCGATCTCCCGATCAGTCGGACACGCAACGAACAGATTGGTGATCTCGTTCGGGAACTAGTTACCGCAGCGTATCCCAGACTCGATGCCGATGGAACAGTCCCAGAAGACGGACGGCGAGCACTTGTCTTGGGAACGCGACCTGGGCTGGTCGAATGTGCGGCAGCGGCACAACCGGATACTAATCACTTCAGACTTGATGGGACTGGTGGCCCCGCGGCGATCCAAAACGACGATGGATACCATACGATCCAGTCACACCTCATGGAATCGCGATCGATCGTCTCATCCGTCCAACTCGCGACAAGCACAAATGGCCCTGGCGGGGTCCGAGAGTTTTTCCACCGGTTGGAGGAAGGCGCCTTTGGTGATCGAAACCACTCGGAGAATTTCTTCGATATACTGGTTTTGCTTGGTGGGGAAGACATCACCGAACCCGAGTACCAGTTCCTGGCTGATTTAGCTGATCGGGTCGTAACGATTGGTGATACTCGGCGTCCGGGACCACAACTGCTTAGCACGGCGGCAACGGACGCCAGCCTTGGCGTATTCTTTGAGCAAGAATTTGAGCGATACCGATCGTTCCCTACCGACGATGCTGTGAGTCTCCAACTGGAAGGGGAGGCTCCGATTGGCTTGCGCCAATTTTACCCAGACGGCCCATGGGAGGCACTTGATGGCAATCTCACATTCCTTTCCATCGAAGGTGACGAGGCGACTGCGGTAGATGAAATCACACTGGATGTGTCTGTCCCTACGGCAACTGGGCCGGGCCGACGGCTCGTGTTCGACGTGACTGACACACCACTCTCGCCGATGAAGGCCCAGCAACTGTTCGAGAACCGGACAGAACTTGATGCGACTGCACTTCGCGAGCAAGCGGTTGTTGTCATTGATAACGAGAGTCTCTTTTTGGAATCGAAAGAGCGACTTGAAGGAGTCAATCCAACAGAACACACGGTTACAATCAGAGCAACGGCAGCTGAACTGCCACAGTTCAGTCGTGCACTCCTCTCAAATGATATCGCCGCTCAAATTGTCGCCGAGATAGCTGCGACAGAAGATCCAGATCTGATCGTAACACCATTCGAACGGCATGGCACTGAAATCAGACGTCGACTCGCTGAGGCCGATAGCGAAGTTCCCGTGTATCGACCTGAAGATCTTGATGGGACCGTCGCTGAGCACGCTATTGTGAGCTTTGCTACCTCAAATAGCGATAACATTGTTCGGCCACCACTTGATGACCCATCAGTCCTGTACTCATTGCTTGCGAGTGCTCGGGATCTCACGATCGTCGGTAATGAGGCGACACTGAGTTCCCGGGATGTGTTCGAACAACTGATTAGCGAAGCTGAATCGTACCGTGGCTAAGATTCCGTATTGACCGACCGTCTGTGACTGCCGCTTTCTTGTTTATATGTGCCGCTGCATTCCCCAATAATGGACGGTCGGCTTGGTATTACCTCCAAGTGCCGTCCCTGCAGAAACAGACATACCGAAACTATGGGCGTTACGTTGGCAAAGCTGAACTGCCAGACGACTCATCGGGTAGCCTCTGACATAGAGCATTATCGATGGTCGTGCCCGACAGGGTCTGTAGATTGCAGAACTTGGAATGCCTACAGTGGGGTGCTAACCGGGGTGGGATGTGTGGCGGCTCCCCTTTCGCTATCCTTGCTATGTGTGTTTGATTGAGTCTATCGGCTATGGATTGGGTCCGTGGTGAATGTCATAATCTCCCATCAGAACGTGAGAATAGAGTCATCAGTGGCTTCTGCAGAGTCAACTTGAACAGTATCAGCCATCGTTAGGTTCCTGGGGCATCGTTCCACAGATCAACATGGAGTCGAGGTGTGTATCGATACCCGTTCTCCATTGCCAGCGTCGCCGTTGTTTCGCGAGTCTCTTCTAATCGTTCTCTGGTAGTCCCCTCTGGCATCAACAGTACGTCAGAGTCCCGAATATGTGCTGTTGAGGTATCCCGTAGTCGCTCAAGGACGGATTCGATTTCGACCATATCATTCTCACCGGTCACGACAAATTTCAGTTGAAACGGATACGTCTCGATGAGTGTAGCAAGTGTCTCGAAATCCAACCGCCGTTTCTCATGTCGCTCTTCCCACTCACCGTCCCCTTTAGGATCCTTTGCTGGTGTTGGCGTGCTGCTCGCGAGTTTCGGACTAATGCTGGCTAAGTCGATCGCCGCGTCGTGATATATTGTCCCATTCGTTTCGACTGTCGTATGGTAGCCAGCGGCCGACAGTTTATCAAGCAACTTGGGGACTGCGTCGTGCATCATCGGTTCACCACCGGTCACGACAACATGCTCACACTGGCCGTGCGTTGCAATTTCTGAGAGGATCTCGTCAACATCCATCCAAGCATACGTCGGTTCCCAAGACGTATGATACGAATCACAGAACCAGCAGCGTAGATTACACCCACTCGTGCGAACGAAGGTAGACGGAACACCGGCCAGTTCGCCCTCCCCTTGAAGCGAGTAGAACAGTTCGTTGATTGGGAGGTCGCCATCATCAGTCGGTGTGTCTTCTTGGACCTCTGTGTTGACAGGCATGTTCTACGGGGCCACACAGAGCTCGCCAGTTTCTTTCACCGTAACAGAGACCTCTGAGACGGTTTCTGGCAGTGTGTCCGCCAGTTTTTCTTCGAGCAGAACCGCCATTATTTCGGCCGTTGGTGGATGCTCCAAGATAACGAGAGCATCCGCATCACCACTCTGTTCAAATGCGTCAATAAGTGGATCGCCTTTTTCAACGAGAAACTGATGATCCCATTCAGATATTACTGAAGTAATATCATCTTTATCGACGACCCATCCTTCATCGGTCAATTCCCCAGTTACACTTACACTAACCTCGTAGTTATGTCCATGAGGCCTGCTGCACTTACCGTCGTGATGGAGAATCCTGTGCCCAGAACTGATCCGTATAGGCCGGTCATCCCCTATACATAGTGTTCGTTCACCTGCTTCAGCAAGAATAGATCCGTCGTCTACCCTGTCTAATATTCTCCGAGCCATATTCAGAGAAGACCACAGTAGCACTTATAGATACTCCCCTCGAAAGAGGCTTCTCTGAAAGGGAAGGACTCACTTGCGGCGAAGCTATTGAGTCACATCTATATGCCGGACTGTGATACACAGGTACAGGTGACTATCTAATCGTGCGGTTCTACGTACCAGAGTGGGACGATGCTGTGGATGCAGGTTATGATTTTGAGCACGACGAACTCTCTGATCTTAACCGGCAAGAGCGGGAACTGAATTATATTTGGGATATCTTCGATAAAGAGTCGACTCCGATTGATGGAGTGCTGATCTCCCGAGAGCAGGTTGAATCGACCAAAAGTAAGGAGGAACGAATCACACAATACGGTGTTTATGATGACCCGGTTCTTTCGGTCCCCGAGTGGCTCCCAACAATCAGCGACTGTGGTGCTTGGGGGTACAAATCATTGCCATTCCCACCCTACGGAAATGAAGATATGCTGGATTTCTACGAGACGCTTGATGTCTCAGTTGGCGTGACAATTGATCATCTTGTATTAGGCTCAGGCAAAGAGAAAGGACGTCTCTATCTGGACGAGCGCGCCTTTGGGTCGGAATTTAGTAAATCGGAGATTCCTTCAGAATTGTCGGAGTCGGTCGATCTGATGATCGATGACTGGCCCGATGAATGGCCGGATTATGTGGAAGAATACGAGTCATCTATTTGTTCACAAGAGGACGTCGATCAGTTCGCTGCCAAAGACTTCGAAGGTGATATCGAATCAGTTCTGAGTCGGTTGGCTGATGATCATAGAGCCGTTTATCGGACGGATGATAAACAGTTCCGTTACAACCTAACGTTGGAAAACGCGGCGGAGATGCGAGAGTTATACGAAACAGGCGAGTACCCATTCCGTCTCATGGTGGCCATTCAGGGGTGGGATCTCGAGTCGTATGTCGCTGCTACTGAAGAGGTCCTAGATATCGGATACAGCTATCTTGGTATTGGTGGTGTTGCCGGAAGCCCCGTACATGAGGTCCGAAAAATCGTCAAGGAGGTCGGTAAGACCGTCAAAGATTATGAACGGACTCATCAAACACGAATCGACTCACACGTCTTCGGTTTCGCGAAGTCGGATGCTTTCGATTCAATCGGTCGATCTGGAATGGCCAGTTTCGACAGTGCAAGTATGCTCAGATCAGCTTGGACTGGAGGGCGAAATTATCGGGTTGACGGAGATGAGCGATACGATGCCATCAGAGTTCAGTACCCAAAACATGGGGCCAAAGTAACGGATGCTGTTGAGACCGCGTTACGGGGTCGTGAAACGCTTGTGGCCCTGCGTGCATACGCAAATGGGGAATCGATCGCGGATTCGTTGCGGGAGTGGGAAACAGAGGCCACCAAAACACTCACTGAGACGATTACGTATATTCGGAACCATCGGCACGAAGAGAAATTCAACTCTACCCGTCTACGTGATATCGAGTCTGCATTCCGAAGCGATTTCGAATTCGCTCGCCAATTGAAGGCGTATTTTAGCGACGATCTGCGTGGGCAACTCATCAAACATCTCCGATCGGATAATAAGGACGATTCACTGCCGTTCGAAACGTATATCGACCTGCTTGGAACTGCCCGAGAGGAACTCAAGCGATTTCCCCGGATGGTCGAGATCCTCGAACGTGAAGAGGCAAAGCCAGATGGTATGGATGCGTTCGAACGACTCTGGTTTGTGATTCAAGATTATGCTATCTGGATCGGAAACGATGATCTGTTGGAAGCGTATCAAGAGACCCTCTCGAAGAAACCGTGGGATGAGTGTGATTGTCCGATCTGCACTGAACATGGTATTGAAGTTGGTATCTTCCGTGGGAATGATCGAAACCGGCGACGTGGCTTCCATAATACAGCTAAATTCTATGACGAGTTCTCAGACGCACTCCCGAAGACACTCGTGCTTACGAAAGGCTCAGCGACTTTCAGTAACCATGAGACCGTTGAAGAGTATCTCGCTTCTGAACAGACGGAATTTTGGAAACAGGTGCATGATCTCCCTGTAGCCGAAATCGGTGCGTTCGATGCAAATGGGCTTCATGAATGGTGGGCAACCCCTCCGAGTACCGTTTCTTTCGCACCGGACAGGATAGCAGCACACCTCAATGAACGCTTAGGTCGATATGATGATCTGTATTTGTACAAGCCAGGCAAGCACCTTTCAGAGACTCTTGATACTTTGAGTGATGATGTTGAATGTAATATTCACACATTCGAGGATCCGATAACACTTCGAGAAACCGTCCTTTCCAATCTGGGGACTAACTACAGTGTTGGCTCAGACTTTGCTCCTCATAAACCAGTGTTCGATGCGGACCAAGAACTGGATATACTGGTGATTGACCAGTGTTCTGGATCAAAGTATGTCCCAGATGGAGAACGTGTTTTTGAAGCAGATGAAATTGATCAGACTTCGAGGGCAGACCTTCTCAACCGAGAGAACGTAATTGGAGTTCAGGCCAATGAGTTGTATACCGGCCGGCAACAGGAGTCCATCTCGAATGCTGTCCGGCAACTACGAGCTGATGGACATACTGTTAAGCGGTATTTCGTTAGTGCGGGTTTCGGGCTAGTTGAAGAAGAAGAACGGTTGCCACCGTATGAAGTGACATTTAGTGGCATGAGTGTCGGTGAAATTCGGAACCGCTCCGAGAAACTTGATATAAAAACCGACCTCAATCGCGTCTTAGATCAAACGGATTATGATGTCGTATTTTTCACTCTTGGGGACGATTACTACAACAGCATTGATATCGACTCTGCTGTTCAGCGTATTCAGCCTGACCGGATTGGTGTAGTATTCAACCAAGACCTCATCGGAGAGCAATACGACAATATAGTGTCTGTCTCTGCTCGTACTAAAGATGCGAAGCGACATGAGACGATCGTTATCGGATTAAAAGGGTTGTATCTCGAGAATTTCGCTCAAAACCTTCGTGAAACTACGGAACTTGACCCGGATGTAATTAGCCTCCTGTGTCGATATCTTGAGGAGGATTCGAAGCAAGCAGCTATCGAGAAATTCTAACTTTCTGCAATTAACAGCAGCCCAGCGTCGCAACTGCCTACATCAGGCTTTCCAAACTTCACCGTCTCGAGCACTACTACTAATTGCTTGAGATTGTAGACCAAAATGTGATTCAACGACTCGCTATTGGGACTTACTCTGACAAGGATTCAAGAGTATGTTCTACAGTTTTGTACCGGTCATCGGTAACTCGATGACTGCTTTGTGGATACGAACTGTAGCCGAGTATGTCTTCGATATCGGCTATTGACTTTAAAATAGGGTTGAAATCAGTGACGGTATATCCGAGTGTCGCTACCGGAGTTTCAAATAAGGCGCGTGAGGCTTCCTCTTTGAGTCGTTGTTTCTCTTTAATTCGTCCTGTTGCGACATATTTACCTTCGTCATTGGTATGCCCCCGCTGAACCTTGTAGAATAGGAGTCCATCACCAGGTGACATTGCCTCGTATACCTGCTGACCATTGTCTGAATTTCGTTGTGCCCATAGCCTATCTCCAGTTAAGTGCAGTAATTCAGCACGCTTAAGACGCTCTTCGTCAACTGGCGTTTCTAAGACACGGCCATAATTGGGTTCATCAACCGTGACTCGAAATAGGTCTGCTGCCATGATAGATACTGTAGCTAACTTGTTATTAATATCCGGGGCTAGATCATTCTGAACCTGCTGGTGAGTGTAGAAATATCCGAAACCCAATGCGAGGATTGCTTCTCTGGCTATTGTTTACTTGTCCTCTAACTGTCCCTACATTAAATGTCAGTCTGACAGAATCCGCTCAATCTCTTCGAGAGTATCCAAGAACCTCTTCCCAGATTCGGTGGATTCGTACTGAACATTACGCGAAGACTGTTCGATCCGTTGGACCAATCCATGGCTAACAAGCAACTTAAGCGCTGTTGAGATGGTCTCACTTGAGGAGTTGATTGTATCCTCAATTTCAGAATAATTCAATGTTCCCTGCTCAGACAGGAGTTCTAATATCTCCAGTGTGCGCTTTCGTCCAACGAGTTTGCGCACATCCTCTGAAACCATCTATTCACACTTTCAGAACAGTCGGCAAAACCACTTTGATTTGTTGAAGATTACTTTGCCTGAGCAAAGCTTTATATCACAGCCCAGCTTATCACAGCGCGTTGGATATGTTGTACAGACAACGGAAACTCGACACACCACATGGTGAGTTACAGACCCCTGTTCTCTTTCCCGTGAGTAACATCGGGAAACGATCGAGCGATAACACACCAGAATACACGGACAGCATCCCAGATTTGTCGACCGCGATGGTCAATACAAGAGCGATACGGAATCGCAAAGCGCAGTGGGATCGGTTACAAGGCGGAGAAACACTGCGTGACGAAATGGGAGTTACTGACGATACGATTGTCTTCGCTGATAGCGGTGGGTTCGACTTTCAGAATCGCAAAATCGACACTACCCCGGCTAAAACACTTGCCACCCAACGGAAAATTGGGGCAGATATTTTCGGAACTGTTGACGCTCCGCTATCAAGAGACAATCGGCAGGCGAAAAACCAACGGCGAATTAGTCGGAGTATCAATCTCGCACTGGAAGCGAGTGAAAAACACAGTGGAGAGGAACCACTCTTTGCTAGTGTCCACGGTTATGATCCCGAAACGGTCCGAAATACGATTCGACATCTTGAGGAAGAAGGGACATTCGATGGTTACGCAATTGGCAGTCTTGTTCCGATTCGGACGGATTACGAGAAAGTAACAAAAATAATCTTAGCGGCACGACGAGCAACTGACAAACACCTTCACGTCTATGGGTTAGGGGGATTAACTTACCAGCCCTTACTGTTATATATGGGTGTTGATAGTTTTGACTCGTCAGCATTCATTCGAAGTGCGGGGAATAGAAACTATCTCATGCCTGGATTTGGTGGTGAACCACTAAAAAATATAGAAGATTTATCACATCTCCCATGTGCGTGTCCGGTGTGTAGCACGCGGACCTTCGAAACGATACGAGAAGATAGAGATCTTCTTGTACAGCATAACCTCTGGGCGCTGGCACTCGAACTGCGGCGGTTCCGATATATGTATTCAATTGGTGAGGAACTAGAAACGTATCTTGACCTGCGATTTCAAGGGAATGAGGTAACGCAACGAGCCTACCAAATGGCAAAGCAACAGGTCCGGAGGCTCACATGAGTGACGAACGGCCAACGGTTCGACCAGTTACGCTTGCTCGTCTTGTTGAAGCAACCCATCTCTGTCGCACTTCGGCGCAGACGACCGATGATATTGAGGAACGCCTCGATATGAGTCACCGCCGTGCTCGTGAGACGTTACTTGAGACGGTTCGGATCGATCTCATTACCGAGACAGATGACGATACCTTCGTGGCGACTACTGTCGGCGAAGCGTTTGTTGGCGCCATCAGGGACGAAAACTGGATAGAGGTGAGCTCGATTCTGGAAACACATAGTCCCCACTATGGTAATTTCTTGGAGGTCGTCGAAGAGAGTGGACCAGTTCAATTAGAGACGGTTCTTGAAGGATTAGAGGAGCAAGCAGAGTTCACACCGTATTCCTACAATCAAACGAGTGTGGAAGTAGTTGGTGACTGGGGAAAACGGCTTGGGACAGTCCAACGGAATGCATTCACAGGAGAGTATTACCGGCCCAAGAATGACGATCCACCGCCGAACTTCCATTATACACTCCTTGGTGTGTATGATGAACTCGAAGAAACAGCGGGAGTAGGGCTACGGCAACGCTATCTCTCAATTCCAGAAGTTCGTGAACGACTCTGTGCGAACCTTCAACTCACGCGTAAAGCGTTTGATGAGGCTCTCGCTGCGCTGGCGAAAGAGAACGTTGGCAAACTCGAACTCTCAGGCGCGCCTATGGATACGGGCGCGAAAGAGGCGAGGTACGGAATTAAAGAAATGGCCTTAGCTGGTGACGATATGCTCGTCTCAACGTCACAATCTACTGAGAAAGTGATGCAAGGCATCGAACAGTACGGCAAACAATACTACTACCTCACGGTCCACGACCGAGAGCTTACGTACACGACACAATGAGCGACAGTTTCACTATCACGGATGAACAGCGCGATTACTCAGCTTTTGGACTCTCGGAAAATCCCTTCCCATACAGTCCAGTCCCCGATGATGACCCAATTGTCTACTGTGGCCAACAGCAGGTAACTGACCGGATCAGTGAAACCGTCTCGTCTGTCCTTAGTACTGGCAAGTCGAAACATCTGGTTGTTACGGGCAAGTATGGGAACGGGAAATCCCACACGCTCAAATATACTCGGTCATTGGTCCGGGATCGTGACGATGTGCTGGTGGGATACGTCGCCCAACCCGGTGATGGGTTTCTTGATGTATATCATGAATTCGTCTATGATATCGGTTTCGACCAACTACAGGATCTCAGCTATGAGTTCTTAGCTCATGTCGCACGAAGCGAGACCGACCGGAACCCGACCAGTGGGAATGCGATGGAGAGACTCATTGATGACGGGGAAGTCTTACTCTCGGACTTGGTTCCGACTGCAGTCCAGCAACTGAGTGATGTGACGAAGTTTGCTGACTTTGCGCGGGCGATGGTCCATCTCATTTACGAGGATACGAATCTGTATGCTTGGCAGTGGCTTACAGCCGAAGGCCTCCGGTACGAACAGAGGAAAGAAATGGAGATACACAGTGCCGTCGATGACGACACAAGTGCTGTTCGGGCGTTCACTGCGCTGAAGAATATGCTGCGTGAGTTAGGATATACGGGTATCTTCATGTTTGTCGATGAGTTCGAGCGGATCGCACAACTGACCCCGAAAGACGAGCAAGCAACGCTCAACAGTATCCGCCATTTGATGGATCAAAACAGCAACGGGCTCTGTATTCTGTTTGGGTGTGCACCGGAGGTGTGGCAGGACGTCATGAGCGAATATCACGCCTTCTCCGAGCGTATTGGCCAGGAGGTCGCATTGCGGCCATTGACTGAGGAGAAGGTCTATCAACTGGTCGAGGACTATCTCGACATTGGGAGGAACGGCAATTTGACTGGGATTGAGCCATTTACTGAAGAAAGTTTGCAGATTGTGCTGCAACGGTCCCAGGGAAACATCCGGCAGGTGCTCAGCATTTGTAGTCGTGTATTGGACGAGGCTGTGCAAACTGATTCAGGTTCTATCGGCGAGGAGATGGTTCTCTCGACAATCGAGGAGATGTAATCCCTTCGACTCCGTAGGATTCCGCTTGGAGGGCATCTACTGCTTTCCTACATGTGGATCTGTGGCTAGGCTGCTCTTGTCTGGAAGCAAATATCGTCGAAATCGGAGATGATATTATCGAGCATCGAGCCGTCCTCTGCCGGCACATCGTCTATTGCGTTGCCGGTATCCGAGTCAGCAGTATGTGATTCAGCCGACTTGAGAATCAGTTCCGGAATTCGACTCAATCACCTCTGTCGTCGTCGAGTTTGGCTCAGGTGCCTGTGTATTCAGAAGAGAAAATTCCGCTCTCAGCGAAACTCGCGTCATTAGCTACGATCAGACGTCCGATTCTATGACTGACTACACGGTCACCGTAGAGAAGGACCAGCAGATACCGGGGTATCGATCAATTAATGCCGATCACCAAACGCAGTGTCTGAATTGAAGCCAAACATCAGGACGATCGAAGCGTATCTGGAAGATGATACGGGAACCGTAAAACGGTATCAAGACGCGTTTCAACGGGTGTCTGGGGAATATATCGGGGGAAATAAAACATTTGCAGGGAGCTGGGGTAATAACCTACGTTTAGTCGCGATGCTAGTCATTTTCACGATACCATTAGGCGTGACGATCCTGCCAACTTGGTATGTGGATCTTTGATAACGGAATCATAACTTGGTGGTCTCAAATACATCAGCTATTCCACCTACGTAATCTACCTCATCTAAATAAGCTACCTTAGGTGGCTAAGACACACTACCTAAGTTACCTAAGGCAGAACAGCTAAGTCATCTAAGGTAGATAAGCCTGCTATGAGTGATGAAGCACCAACGCCACGCGCAGTCAGTGTGGGCGTCTTGAAAGGCGGCTTCGGAAAGACAACGACAGCGATCAACCTTGGGCGCGAGCTTGCCCACCGAAACGAACGCGCGTTACTGATCGATCTTGACGACAACGGCCACATGACGCTTATTCTAGGTCATGACGACGCGTACCGGGGTGAGCGCTGGAACACGAACCACGCCGCCGATGTCTTGCTTGACGGCGCGGACCCGCACGATTACATCACAAACGTTAGTGATGGGCTCGACCTTTTCCCAGCTCACGTTGACCTAGAAGACGTCCAGTCGGGACTTAAGGAGGCTACGATGGGGACGACACGTCTCAAAGAGGAACTAGTCGGCGAACTGCTCGGCGAAACGTACGACTATATTATCATTGACTGTCCGGCCAATCGCGGGAAGCTTAACGACAATGCGATGTATGCGACCGGGAACATTATCATCCCACTCCGGCCGGAGAACGGCTATGAGACCGGGTTGACGAATACAGTCCAACGCCTGGTCATGGAAGCCCGGGAGTACTTCGATCTCGACATTCTCGCCGTGACGCCGACAGACCTCAGCGACCGTATTGACCAAGACACGCGCGACCGCCGGCTACTCCGGGAAATGACCACCCGCGAGGCCGTCGCAAAACACGTCCCGAACTACGCGTATCTCTCACCCGAGGACTGGGAGAACGTAGATAACGGAGCGTATGACCATCACCTTCCTGGTATTCGACACCGAGCGGCTATCGACAATGCGAACGACGAGGGCGTACCGTTGCGCGACTACGACCCTGGGTGCGATCAACTCCAGTGTTACGACGAACTCGCAAAAATCGTCGAGACTGGGGAGGTGCGTCGCTAATGGGTTTCGATGATCTTGAAGACGCAGCGGCCCAGCAAGATGCCGACGACGCTGACGACGCGGGCGAGACGAAATCAAAACCTATGCCAGATACAAATCAGACCGACCGCCAACAGTCGGAACCGTCTACAGAAAACGACGGCAACGACTGGAAGCGTCGACCGGCGTTCCCGTACGACGACGCCTCACAGGAGGCTATCTACCCGAGGTCCGACACATGGGACGAGTTCGAGGACATACTCGACTTCGAAGTGAAACGTGAACTCCGCGATGCTGGCTTGCGGGATATCCCGAAACGGGAGTACCACGAGGCACTGCTCAAGTTGGCGATGGAAAACCCAGACCGGCTTGCAGAACTCGTGATAGACGGTCGGAAGTCCTGAAGCCTAATTCGTAAAAATGACCGACCTGAAAGAGACCAACCGCCATGTCTCGAACACGCTGCTGGGACAAATCAACGAGTAGAAGCGTGACGAGGACTAGAATGGGTGACATCGCCGACTGACAGCGGCGAATATATTCCGAACTTGAGTAAGATCACATCTCGGGACTGACTGAATTTCTAGACACCGGATTTTGATTGTCTGGCCCTTTTGATGTCGATTTCTATTCGAAAGGGTACACGACCAGAAGTTGAGACCGGCGTTCTCAATGCATAAGATTGGATTCGACGGTTGGACGGCAATCGTTTTCCCCGCTACCCTTCGATTGAATTGTATCGATTGCCGAGCACGTCGCTCCGGCTGTGTATACAGATACAACGTATGCCCCTCGCTCAACTCCTCGAACAGTACGTCAGTCTCGGTATCTTCGTCCTCGCTGCAGGGCTCAGCATTCTCAGCTTCCTCGCATGGCGACGGGAACGCGATGGTCGTATGCGGATAGTCACGCTCGGGTACGTGATGTTCGCTGTCTACGGGCTCATCGTGTTTCTCGAGTATCCGTTGCTTCCGTATTTCCCGTACACCACGCTCGAACTGCTTGAACACGGGAGTGCGATTCTGATCCTTGGTGGCCTCCTGGCGTTCTTCGTCGCTTTGACGCGGGACTGAGCAATGTCGGATCCGGATCTCGAACTGGCCTCTCGGCGGGAAATCTACCAGCGGATAGCCGACACGCCTGGCGTTCACTTTCGTGCGCTCCTCGACGAGCTCAAGTACGCACAGGGGACACTCCAGTACCAGCTCAGGTGGCTCGCCGACAAAGGCCTGATCGACGTCTCGGACGACGGCAAGTACACGCGGTACTATCCGGCTGCCGAGTTCGATGAAGCCGATCGGACAGTGATGAACGCGCTGCGGCGAGAATATAGTCGCCGCATCCTCGCACATCTTCTCACGGACGGCCCACTCTCGACGACCGACCTAAGCGACCGCTTGGACAAGGCCCAATCGACGGTCTCGTGGCATCTATCAAAGCTCGCCGAGGCCGACCTCGTCACGAAAGAACGCGACGGCCGAAGTGTGGTTTACGAGGTCAACGATCCTGATAGGGTCAAATACCTCTACACGGTTCACCGGCGCTCGTTTACAGACAAAGTTGTCGACCGTATCCTCGGCCTCTGGGACAGCTACTAACCCGGAGTTGTGTTCGAGGGTATCCCGTGAAGCACCAACAGGCGCAACAGGAGCACGTACACGAGAAACGCAACCGAGGGCCCCAGCAGAGGACGGACGAATCCCGTTAGATCAGTCCCGATTGCGGCTGCGTGAATTGTCCCGAATGCGAACCCGGCATACGCGAACGAGTGGACAACGCGCGGCCCCCAGGGGCGCTGGAAGCGTTTCGCGTCAGTAAAGCCTAGAACTGCGACGACAAGCATGAGCAGTGCCCCCGCACCCACGGCGACGCCACCGAGGAAGTACGGCATCGAGTATGCCGGCTCTGGTACCTGTCCGGTGACGACGAACCACGCATCAAGCACACCGAGTCCTGCGTGTAGCAACGTGACGATCATCGCGAACACGGATAATTCAATATGGATTCGTTGAGCGGCCTCGTGGAGCATTCCAAATGACTCCGTGTTGTAGAGAATGCCCGTGAGAACAGCCAGATACAACGCCGGATACGTCACGAGTGCGGCACCTCGGTCGAGGAGCCAAACGAGTTGTGACATTACGATGCCCCCGTCGTTTCGACGACATCAGGACAGCCGTCCGCGTCTTGGAATCCGTTTTTCGTTTCCGGTCGTGTTGGACACTTGTCGGCGGAGTCGTTGATACTATCGCCGTCGTAATCAGCTGGGGCCTGTCTCGTTGAAACGGTCTGGTCGACAAGGTCGCTTTGTTTTTGTTCGGTCGCTTGGGCGGCACGCACGTCTCCGATCTGCCAAAGAGCAGGGACAGCCACCACTAAGACGACGATTGCTACGATGGTGGTTCGTTGCTTATGTGTCCAAGACATGTGTCTCAAACCCTTCTGTTGGATGAAAGACGCCGTCGTGGATGATGAGTGCCTCCAGACCCTCCCATTCTGATGCTAATTCGCGTGCCTCAGCAAGTGGGAGTGCTGCGATGGTTGTCGCCAGGGCGTCGGCTTCCATACAGTCCCGGCGCACCACGACAGTGACCAATTCATGACGAGAGCCGAGGGATTCAGTGGTTGGATCGTAGACGTGGTCAGTCCCGTTTCGCGATCGTCGGTAGCCGCCGGACGTTGCGACGTACCAGTCCGTGTCGAGGATCTTCAGCGGTGTGTCGTCGCCGTACGGACTCTCGATGGCAACCGGGCCTGTCGGTGGAGACATATCCCCGCCACCACTAACGAACCCACGTCGACCAACACCGCCGAGTGCCTCGCTTGCCCGGTCAACGATGTACCCTTTGGCGAGGCCATTGAGATCGAGTTTGATGTCGGTAGTGACGTGGGACCCGCTGGTCCGGACAGTTCCGGTATCGAATCCGTCTGGTGGTGTTTCGCTGTCACCACGCAGGAATGTTTTGAGTTCGTGTTCGAGGCGGCCTTGATAAATATCGAACACCCCGTCGGTCCGGTCGTTGTATTCGAGCCCACGCCGGACGATACGCGCGATGTGTTCGTTCGCGATTTCCCCTTCACGGTTGAGTTGACTGACGGCACTCATCTCATCGAAGGCGTTCAGCTGTGCTTCGAGTGATTCAGCCGTTTCTTGGGCCGCGGTTGCCGCAGTCTCGGCCCGAATGCCTGTCGCCTGAATCCGAAACGTCGTGTCACAACAGCTGAACGCGCGGTGGGTGTCACCGAACCGTTCGCACACCGATGCGAGCGATCCCGTCATCTCGGTCACTCGTCCTCTTCGTGTTCGTCGTGTTCCTCTTCGTATTCCTCCTCCTCTTCGTGGTCGTCGTTTTCTTCGTACTCCTCGTGTTCCTTGTCTTCGTAGCTGGACTGGGTCTGGACTGCTGGCGTGAAGTCCTGATTCGGCGTCGGCGCATCCGCAGCGACCTGTTGCGATGCGTCCGACGCCGTCGAATCGGGTGAGTCAGTTTGGTCGCCAGCCTGCGCGAGGCCGCCACCGGGCAGAGTAAGGGCCCCGGCGACACCAGCTGTAAGGAGCGCACCTACGAGCGTGAAGGCGACGAGTTTGTTTTTCGGGACGGGAACGCGCATGGTTAGCTGTCCCTCGGTTTAGAACCGCTAGCTTTGACGTGTCGGTCGTTGCGTTTTGCCATTGCAAATAGAGGGTTGAGACAGCCTTAGTAAGTCGTTCGCGTCCAACCCTCGAATCTTCGTACAGTTATCGAATCGGTTCAGAGCGCGAGGTGGGTTCTGAGTATATATGTGACATCGTTATCGAGCAACTGGCAGTCTGGCGATTCGCCGCATTGTCTTTCGACGAATCTCCCGAAACCACGCATTATAGCCCCGCTAAACTCGGTGTAGTCTCAACTTCAGTTTCAGCTGAAGTTGAGACTGGCCAACTCAATGCATACGCCATCAGAAGGAGTCTGCTACATCTCCCAGCCGAAGGTCCCTATGAATTTGAAACTTGCTTATAGCACGAATCTAACTGTTGACGAAACGATCAAATAAAAACAATCTCCGGCACAAAGATAGAATAAGCATACGGGCAGAAAATGCCTTCGTGGACTGCCCGACGTCATAGCTAGACTGTTCACTCGCGTCGCTGTGTGTGAACGCCTTTCGCCGTCACAGTAACGGAGATCGCTTCGATTGTAAAGGTGATTTCAAAGTCGTCATCCAGCGAATTAACAACTCGTTCCAGTGCTTCCGGATCAACATACTGGTGCAACGGGGTACTGTCCAAGTCCACATCGTGTTCTTCCAGCGCTTCGCAGGGTTCTATTACCATATTTCGATCCGAGGGTGGGCGATACGCTGCGGTCATACTCTTGGATCTCTCCCATTGTTTCCGCCAACTCGTTCATGGCTAGCAGACCAAGCACCGCTGACGCCAGTAATTTCGAAACGAGCACCGCTGGCCTCACTCTCGGTAACCTGGATGCTCCACCCGTGGGCACCGACGATCTGGTCGACAATACTCAAGCCGAACCCGGTCCCTGCGTCCGCCGTCGAATACCCGGCGTCGAAGATCTGACCGCGATCCTCTTCGGGGATTCCAGGTCCATCATCTGCTACATAGAACCCGTCATCCAGTTCGCCGACCGTCACCGTGACATCCGGGGCGCCGTGTTCGACCGCGTTTCGCATCAGGTTCTCGAACACCTGTTTCAGCCGACTCGCATCCCCCTGGATCGAGGTTTCACTATCGATCTCGACGACGAGAGAGGCGCTCGTTGTTTCGACAGTGGCCCAACATTTCTCGACCAGTGCCGCAAGCTCGATGGACTCGAAATCAGTAATCATTTCTCCCTGTCGAGCCAGCGTCAGGAGATCGTCGATCAGCGCCCCCATTCGATCGAGGGCACCCTCGACGTGCGATAGCTCCTCACTCTCACACTCGTCTTTGGCAAGCTGAAGCCGTCCTTCAGCTATATTGAGTGGATTACGAAGATCGTGGGAGACGACGCTTGCAAACTCTTCGAGGCGGTCGTTCTGGCGTTGTAGCTCTTGGGTACGTTCTTTCCGGTCGGTAACGTCTCGCTGCGTGCCAAGATACCGGATGAGATCGCCATCGGCGTCGTACACCGGCGCGACGCTCAGTTCGTTCCAGAACGGGGTTCCGTCCTTCCGGTAGTTGCGGATTTCAACGGTGATCGGCTCTTCGTTGTCGATCGCCTCCCCCAACCGAGCTACAGTGGCAGGATCGGTGTCCTCGCCCTGTAGGAACCGACAGTTCCGTCCAAGCGCCTCGGCCTTTGTATATCCCGTGAGGTCTTCGAACGCCTTGTTGACGTACACCATCGGATTATCCTCTTTGCGCGGATCAGTCAGAGTAAGTGGCGCGTGAGCATTGTCGATCGCCGTCTAGAGGATCTCCAGTTCGCGCTCGGTGGCTCGTTGCTCGGTAACGTCGGCATTGACCGCGACGAACCCGGTGGTCTCCCCGGACTCGTCGGTCACCGGGGCGATCGTCTGATCGATAATATAGTGTTCGCCGTCTTTGCGTTCGTTGATCACCTCGCCATGCCAAACGTCGCCGTCGAGAATGGTCTCCCACAGATCCTCGTAGAACGCTTGTTCGTGTTTTCCAGACCGGAGCATAGCTGGGGCCTCTCCGATCGCTTCCTCGGCCGTGTATCCACTTATCTCCTCGAATGCCGGATTGACTCGGTTGATCACACCATCTCGATCCGTACAATAAATCCCGTGACCCGAGGATTCGACGGCGCGCTGAAACTCCCGGAGTCGCTGTTCGCGTTCTTTGCGCTCGGTGACGTCTGTTATGAAGCCAACGACCCGGGCGACTTCGCCGTCGTCAGTACGGATCGGCTTTCCTTGGATGGATACCCAGCGTTGGTAGTCCTCGCTTTCGTTAACTCGATATTCAATTTCAACAGTCTGCCCGTTCCGAAGCCGTTCGACGGCCTTCGCCACATGCCGTCGATTTCGGGGTGAGTTGCATCGAGAAAGGCCAATGGATCGTCGCGGAGTCGGTCTATGGGGATGCCGTAGAGTTCCTCGAAAGCGGAGTTGATGAATATCACGTCGTCCATATCCGCTGTGAAGATCCAGAGTATGTTCGTGGTCTCCTCAGCGAGTTCTATGAGCCAGCGTTCAATCTTGCTGGCGCGTTGTTCCGACCGACGCTGAGCAACGGCGTTGTCGATCCGGTTAGCCAGGAGTTCGTACTGTTCTGTCCCAGTCCCTTTTTGTAGGTAGTCGGTCACCCCTTCGAGATAGCCTTGCTTGTGACTTCTTCGGACCCTTTGCCAGTATACAAAATAAACGGGATATCAGGATGTACCTCGCGCACCTGTTCGAGAAACTCGATACCGTTGAGACCGGGCATATCGTAGTCGGAGACGATGCAATCAATGTCGTTAGTTTCGAGATAGTTGAGCGCTTCTTTGGCATCGAGTTTGCTGTGGATCGACAACAGACCGTGATTCTTTTCGAGCAACGTGGCAGACAGATCTAAGATGCTCTCGTCGTCGTCAACGTGGAGGACGTCGATTCTCCCAGGCGTAGTAATTTGGCTCGTGTTCAGAACGAGGTCGAAATCATTGCTTTGTGCTAGAGGTTGCTGTCGTTGATGAGCTGGTGGTCGTTCTGAACCTTCCATGTCTGTTTGTCACTCCGTAGTCAGTTGCTGTACCGTCTCGCTAGTATAGTCGATACGACTGGTGAGTTCTCGGAAGATTCCGAATGCGACGGGACCATCAGGAAGTGATACCCTTCCGACGCTGATTTCGACCTGGACTTGCTCCCCGTCGCCTGTTATCATATAGATGGGCGCTCCATCGGGGAGATATCGTCTCATTCCTTCCGATTGAACGTGTTCTTGAAACAGTTCATGATATAGCTCAGATTTGTCTGAAGGATGGAGGTCTGATTGGTGGTGGCCGACTATCTCTTGACGCGACCTGTCGAGAGTTGTTTCGGCAGCCGCGTTCGCATTGATAATCTCACCGGTTTCAATGTCTGCGATAAACACTGGATCAGGAGCCGCCTCAAGCAGTGTTTTGTACCGCTGTTTCAGTGCCGTTAGCTCCTGTTTGCGTTCTTCACGTTCAGTGACGTCGCGCAGGACTGAAAGATGTTCGCCGGGCACAATATTTGATTTGGCAGCGTACTCTACGATTCTCTCGGATCCGTCTGGGCGCATGATTCGAACCGTTCCCTGTTGTTCGTCTGCAGTGCGAAACTGTTGCCACTCCTCTTCGAAACCAACGCCCTCGGGTATGAAATCGGCAATCGTGCGTCCGAGTAATTTTCCTTCGGGCACGCCAAACAAGTCGGTTGCGCTGTCGTTCACCTTGATATATCGTCCGTCGTCGTCAGCGATAACCATCGCGTCGACCGCTTCATCGAAGGCCGATTTGTACTTGTCTCGCGACCGCGAGAGTTCTGTCAGCTGTTGTTGTATGCCTAACCCGGACTGTCGAGGAATTGTTATCGTGATTGTTGTTCCGCCTTCGGTAACTTCTGCTGTGAGGGAACCGTCGTGACTGGTGACGATCCAACGGGCCAACGATATCCCCAATCCGGAGCCATGGGCGAGTGGCGTCCTTTCACCCGTCGTAAGGACTTGGCCTTCGTTTTCTGGGAGTCCGGGACCGTCGTCGTCGATTCGAATTTCGGCAGCGTTTGGAGCTCCATCGATAGCAACGGTGACGGTCGGAGTGTCTCCACTGTGTTTGACAGCGTTCTTCACGAGTTCTTCGACAGCGCGGTCGAAATTCTGTAGGACATCCACATGGAGTTTCTCGTCGTGTTCGACGGAGATGGACGCCTCTGGATAGTCCTGTTCGATATCGTGTACAATCCTCTGTATGAACTCCCCTAGCTCCGCTTGGCGCCGTTCAGAACCGGCGGTTACGGTCCGTTGTAGTTCACGGGCTTTCTGACTCATCTCGATGAGATCATCGATATGGTCAAGGATGGTCTGAATGGTTGAGACATTTTCAACCTGCTCGTTGAGAAGTTCTGTGTATCCTCGGATGACAGAGATGTCATTACGGAGGTTGTGTCGGAGGACACGGTTCAACACGGTAGCGAGGTTGGTTTGGTTCGTGAGTTTGGCTTCAACGTGGTCGCGGACGAGTTCACGTTCAAGCAACCCGGCCAGATGTTCGGCAAACCACGTCTCCACATCACTGAATGGGTCGGAGCGGGGCTCCTCAGCGGCAAAACAGACCGTTCCGTATAGGCTTTCGTTGCTGATAAGTGGTATCCCGAGGTACGTACCCTGTTTGCGGGCTTGGGGTTTCGGGTCGTCAGCCCGCCCCAGAGAGGGCGCATCATAAAGCGCGTAGTGAGTCTCTGTTGTGATGGTTTCGCGACAGTGTGTGTTTTGAAGTGGACAACGTAGCCCGACGGGGAACTCTTCGGTGTCGGTTGTGATGGCTACCTCCCAATCGCCCATTTCGCTGTCAATCCGGGTGATGTATCCGTACTCCAGACCGAGATACTCTGCGCCAACTTCCAGCACCTCACGGGCTTTTTTATCAAACGGGATTTCCTTCCGTATGATAGAGTACAGTCGCTGTCTGGTTTCTGTCGCTGGAACACTAGTATCTGCCATCTATCGATTACCCACCTCATTCGGATAGAGCCTGACCGTAGGCAGTCGCCATTGGTCGAGAAGGTGGCCTGCTTGTTGTTGCCTAATCAAACCGGCCCACCCCTGTCAAACCGCCGTTCGACGGACATATGACCGTCATCCGCGTGAACAGTCTCAGATGTCCCGCTCAGCGCCCCTACAGTCATTTGAATGTTATCTCTTGGGTCGGCCTGGGTCTTGAACCCAGAAAGTTGGTCGTAGAGGTTACCTGGCAGCTGTGACAGGCTTCGTCTACTTTCTGAAATTTCCAGGCAGTGAATTATTCTGCTTTCTGGTGAGTCAGAGAATTTACTCGTCTCCACCGCCGCTTGCTTACCCACACTCGATACTTCGTCCACCATCGCGACCAGTTCTTTCCTCAGAGGCTTTTTGTAGCCGATGTGTACCTCCGTTGCTGACAACCCGAGCATTGGTGACTGATTTGGGGGGATGATCATACCGTGAGCTCCTCTGGGTCCAGCCATATCAGAAAGCCGTTATCATCCTGTTTCACAACCCCCCGGAACATCGGCGAATTGGCGAGTCCCTCAGCTTCGAGTGTTTCGATCGGAATCTTATCCACAGCAGAGACACTTGAAACCAACCAGCCGAGTGCTCCATCACTGTCGACGAGTTTCTCATCAAGCATGATGATCCGATGCGTTTCTTCACCGCCATCGGTGACGATGTCTTCGGGATTGAGCGACTCTCCTTCGAGCAAGACCAGCGGATTGACAATCGTCGTCGTTTGGCCACGCAGATCCATCACCCCCTCAACGTGGACAGGCGTGTCAGGGATCGTAGTCATATCTCCGCTGTCAATAATCTCGGTTACATACTCAAGCTCGATACAATACGACTGGTCTGCGATGCCGAAAGTGAGTACCTGCGTGCTCTCGTCGGCGTGTTGCTCTGAGTGGTTCTGTATTCCGTTCATCTCTCTTCTGACCCCACATTAGCGGCGATTTGTAGTGGTTCGAGCATATTAATCCGAGAGCGATGCCGATTGGTCGGTATCGACTTTGAATTCGCTTGTCTTTTCTTCAAGCGTTTCAGCACGCGCACTCAGCGCCTGTGCCATTTCAGCCACCTCGTCCATGGCTGTAGACTGTTGATCGATACCTGAGGCGACTTCTTGCATTGAGGCCGTAATCTCTTCAGTCGCCGCAGTAGTGTCTTCGACAACAGAACTGACTTCCTCGGCATTTTCTGCCTGGCTCTCGACTGCGTCACTTGCTTCAGCAACTCCCTGACTGGTTTCTTCGATCCCCGTTTCAATTTGATTAAGTATATCTACCACTGCTTCGACTGCAGCCACTCCGCTGGTGATTTCGTCGTTGACTGTTTCGTATCGTTCAGTAACCGCTGCTGTTTCTTCCCGCGCCTCGTCAATAATCTGTGTAATATTCGCAGTCGATTCTTGAGATTCATTAGCTAAACTTTTTATTTCGTTTGCAACCACCGCAAACCCATCACCAGATTGGTCAGCTCGGGCGGCCTCGATATTCGCGTTAAGTGCCAGAAGGTTCGTTTGTTCTGCAATATCTTCGATCACTTCGGTGATTTCCCCCACATTTTCCATCTGGGATTCTAATGAATCGATGGCTGCTTCAATCTCATTCATCGCTTCGACAGCTTCCTCGATTTGAGCGATTGCATCCGAAACATCAGACACTCCGTCGCCTGCGAGAGAGGCCGCTTCTTCAGACTGTGAGTCGATCTGCTGCAGGGTGGCTGTTATTTCCTCGATCGAAGAAGAGAGTTCGGTCACATTCTCAGAAGCCACCTCCGCTTTCTGTGCCAGATCCTCCGCATCTTCCGTCACTTCAGTGCTAGATGCGCTAATCTGTTCGATGGACGATGTGACCTCCTCGCTTGTCCCGCCGAGTTCCTGGCTGGTCTCCGCTATGTCGTCCGACAGCGACTGTAGTTCGTCAACAAGGTCTTGAATACTGTCGACGGCATAACCGAGTTCACGGTTCATCTCGGTGAACTCGTTGTACACCGTCTGAATTTCGTCGAAGTCCGCATTTGGCTCTGGGACAGTTGGATCGATTGTGAGATCTCCACGGCCTACTCTGCTGATTTTGTCCTGTAGGTCGTCAAGCACTCGTTGCTGATAGTCTTCGAGGGCTTCTTTCCGGTTTTGTTCTTTCACCCTCTCTGATACATCGCGATTCAGTTCAAGGACACCAACGAGTTGATCTTGCCCGTCGTATATCGGAGTTGCCGTCCGTTCACTGACTATCTCAGTACCATTAATTTTGATCGGTTCTTGCACCTGCTGGAACTCCTTCTCAGTCCGGAGCACCTTCGCTGCGAAGTCCGTTGCCTCACTGTCAGCATCATGAAGAGAACTGGGTTCCGTTCCCTCCGCCTCCGCTTCAGTCGTGTCAAATAGGGTTGACGCCTGTTTGTTGATATTCTGTATCAACCCACCCGTTCCAACGAAAATAGCTGGTGTTTCAAGACCATTGAGGATGCTAGAGACAGCTTCGTCTCCATCCGTCGTGGAGAGATTACCTTGCTGTTCGGTTTGGGGTTGCCCGTCTGTGTCTGTAGTCCCTGTTCGCGTGCCAGCCATTCCAATCGATATTGTATTGAGTATTGCTTCGAACATTGGGGTTCACTGGTACTGTGTTTCCACGCTCTTACACAGGATTTTGTGAAGAAGAAGGTACTTCCTCAGATATCTGTGCGATTATCCTCTGGACACTAATATATGAGATTGTATCACTCAACGTTTGAGCTACTGGTGTGCTGAAAAGAAGAGGAGTCAGCCGTCAGCAGCGCCTCAAATACGGTCTTTTCTGCGTTCCGGACGTGTTGGTGGAACGTCGCATTAGAGAGATCCAACAACTCTGCAACTTCCTTGCCGCTGGCACCTCGTGGTGAATCAAAGTATCCACACCGGTAGGCTGTATCGATGACTTCGCGCTGGCGGTCAGTGAGATTTTCAATGATTTTGGGCGAAGATATACTTGAGTCGGTCGCAGGACTTGCTTCTCGTTTGGCTAGCAACTGTACATTTTCGTAGTGAGACGTAACTCGCGCCATCGCCTCCCGAGCATCGACTGTTTGTGGAACTTCCACCGTGACCTGACACTGAGAGTCGTCCGCTACCAGTTGTTTCAATTTGAGCTCCTGTTCGGACAACACTGATGGAATAGACGGTTTGGTAAGATATGTTTTCAGTAGATCGTTTTCGGTCCTTTTGATGAGGTGGCTACGTCTGACCTCATCTTGTTTTTTCACCGCTTCTCGGACCTGTTCCGCGGATCCATCAGTAACTTTGATGAAAACAAGCGTGGATTGATCAGACTGCGGAACGATCCCATCTAGTTCGATAGTCGAATTGACTCTGTCGGTGAGCCGGCCAAAGAAACAGGTCGGATCCTGAATTTCGAGATCTAACTCTATTGTCTGCTGCGTATACATTGCTTGTTTCCGTTCTATCGACACAACTGCGTGTGCAATCAGGTCACCTAGTTCACCAAGCACCGACTGCAGCCCCTCCGGGAAACCCGATGAAGTTTTTGTATACACGCTGAGTACCCCATAGAGCGTCTCCTGAGAGACGAGTGGAATACTTTGCACCGATTTGAACCCTTGCTCGAGAGCCATGCTCCGCCACTCGTCGCGATGGATGTTTTCAGGGACATTCGAACTACTACACACCCCGCGGGAGCGTGCGGCCTGTACAGATGGTTCAGACCCGCCTCCCTCTTCTAATCCAAGAGCAATGTTGTCAAGATAGCTTTCGTTGTCACCGGCCTGACCGTGGGCAGACAACTGTTGTTCGCTGAAATCTACGCGACCGACCCAAGCGAAGTCCACCAGTTCGGAACTGAGGAGGCAATCACAAACCGTCTGTTCAAGTTCCGTCCGCGATTCGGACTCAACGACTGCGTGGGCAATGTCTCGAATCTGCTTGTTTATCGATTCGATCTGTTGAAGACCACGGCGCTGGTTTCGGATTCGTTCTTCACGTTCGACACTTCCCAGTGCTCCCTTGACTGCGGCTCCTAATGCCTTAACAAGAGAAATCTCTTGATCGGTGAACACCGCGGGCTGGGTGTCACTCACAACAAGGCAACCGTAGTCAGCAACTGGCACTACAACCTCGCTTCGAACCGCCCGCTCTGACTCGTACTCCATTTCGCGTGCCCAGAAGTCATCGATCGCTACGGTCTGGCCAGTGGAAAACGCACGCCACTCAGCACCTACACCCGCTTCAACTACCGGAAGATATTCTGACTGCTGCTCGGATCCCCTCGAGGCAATTGTAGTCGTCGGTTGAAGTGAGGAGTCTTTCTCATAAAAATGATAGAAGCCAACGGCTGAGACATTTAGCAAGTTGTCCAGGGTCTCGACCGCAGTCTGTTCGACGCTCGATATGTTTTCACTGTCAAGCAACTCTCGGGTTGACTTGTTGAGTTCCTTCAAGCGGCGTTCGTGTGTGAGTTGCTCGCTGATATCTCGGAAGATACCGAAGGCAACCGCTCCCTCACCAAGTTCGAGCGTCCGAACGCTGATTTCGACAGGGATTTGTTCACCTGTACTGGTTTCGGCGTGGATCGGAGAGCCATCAGATAGGTACCGCCACCTTCCTTCTTCTTCGATAGCGGTTGTCATGAACGTCTCGTACGACGCATTTCTTTCAGCCGGGTGGAGAGAGAGCCCTGATCGGCCAATAAGATCCGATTTCGTCAGTCCGAACAACTCTTCGGCTGCTTGATTCGCTTCGATGATCTCTCTACATTCGGTATCGACAGCGACAATCGGATCCGGGGCCGTCTCCAGTAGTGTCTGGTACTGTTTTTCCGCTCGCTTTCGTGCCTGTTTCCGTTCCTTACGTTCAGTCACGTCGCGGAAGTAGACGGCAATTCCACCATCGTCGTCTGGATACACTTGCGCGTCGAACCACTTGTCGAGCTCCGGATAATACTCGATGAAGGAAGTTGGTTCGCGTGTCTCCATCACCTTGTAGTATTGCTCTTCGAAGGGCGTGCCACGTGCGCCCTCAAACACGTCCCAGATGTGTTCGTCAAGGAGTTCCGTCTTCGGCGTATTCAATAGTTCTGCGCCCTTATCGCTGACAAATACAAACCGGTCTTCTGCGTCTGTCTCGAAGATTCCGTCGGTCACCCGGTCGATTACCTGTTGCTGCTCACGTTCTAGCTGCTCACGTTCGGTAATATCTGTTATGAATCCTTCAATTACCGGGTCGCTCCCCGAGGTTGTTGAGACACGTTTCCCACGTTCCCACATCCACCGCTGGTCGCCGTCACGCGTGATGATTCGGTATGTTGTCTCGAAGGCGTCGTTCTGCTGAACACTTGTCTGTATGGTCTCCCATACCTCGTCGCGATCGTCGGGGTGGATGATGTCCTTACCCCACGACACCTTGCCAGACTCGAAAGCCGATTGGGCATACCCGGTAAGTTCCTCGCATTCCCCTCCCACAGCGTCCATCGGCCATCCCTTCTCGTTCCGGCATCTGTAGGCTATCCCGGGGAGGTTGTCAATAAGCGTCTCGCGCTGCCGTCGCTCTTCTTCGCGTTTAGTTATGTCCCGCACACTCACGATAACACCGCCGACGTCCGGATCGTCGGTAAGATTACGGGCAGAACTCTCGACCCAAACCCATCCACCGTCTTTTGTCTTCGCGCGGTATTCGTATAATTCGATGGTCGCACTTCCAGTAACGGACTCGTGGAATCTTTTCTTAATCCGGTCACGGTCGTCGGGATGGATATAGTTGAATCCCGAATCCCCGAGTCGCTCGTCGGAATCATAGCCGAGGAGTTTAGTGACGCTGGGCGAATCGTATCGGATGATTCCATTCTGATCGACAAGACTGACATGGTCTGGCATGCTTTCGAGATAAATTTCATGCCGTCTAAGCTCTGCTTCCCGCTCTTTTCGTTTGGAGACATCACGGGCAGTAGTGTGCATATATACATTTCCATCAATCTCGATACGCTTGTTATCAAACTCGACATGAACTTTCGATCCGTCGGCGCGCAATAACTGCGTTTCAGTAGTTATTGACTCGCCAGCGAGAATACGGTCGTTGTACTCGCGGTAGGCATCCATATCTGTCTCCTCATGGAGATCCGGAATCCGCATCGACAACAGTTCCTTACGATCGTACCCGGTGAGATCAGTTGCGGCGTCGTTTATGTCGACAAAGGCTGCGTCCGAATCAGAGATGAACACTGCGTCGCGACTTCCATTAAACACAGCTTCTCGCCACTCACGCTGCGTTTTGATCTCTTGTTCGCGTTCCTTGCGTTCGGTGATATCCGTCGCCGTGCCGACCCACTCGACGATCTCGCCGTCCTCTACTATCGGTACTGCCCTCGAATCTACCCACCCGATGGTTCCATCGGCGCGGGTAATGCGGTGTTCTAATTCGAACGGGCTCTGTGTTTCGATCGCTTCCTCAATTGCCTTCCCGACACGCTCTCGGTCATCTTCCGGAATATACTCTTGCCACGTGTTGGGAGGGTCGTCAGCGATGAAATTTTTTCCCGCGAGTTGGTATATTTCCGACCAATCTGGGCTTATTCGATAGACTCCCTCTGTGGTGGCTTCCAGCAACGCTTCAAGCCGTTTTTCACCCTCATCTACCGCGTTCTCGGCATGTTTATTTTCGGTGATATCATGAAAGAGGACGGCAACGGTGTGCTCTGTCGGGTCACCAATCCGGAATGCATTGATTTCGTACCACCGCTCACCGAGATGCTCCGCATATTCTGTGAACTGAATGGGATCACCCGTCTGTGCGACAGCACCGTATTTTTCGATCCAGTAGTCATTGTGGTCTACGTCCAACTCGTGTATCCGTTTGCCCGCTGCATCTCGTAAGCCTGTGAGTTCATCGAACGGGGGATTTGTTTCGAGGAATCTATAGTCGACTGGCTGCTCGTCAGCGTCGAACAACACTTCGATAATACAGAGTCCTTCGTTGGTCGAATCGAACAGTTTCTGGTACGTTTCCTCGGTATTCCGTTCGTTCTCGCCGTCTCCCTCCACTGGTCGCCACCAGATACGACCGCGGGCACCGACTTTCTTTGTCTCCAGCACGCCATCTTCGACCAGCGTCTCAAGTCTGTTGTAGATTGTTCGGTCGGTACACTCGAACCTTGTGGCGACCTCAGTCGTCGTAAACGGTGTTCCGGGCGGCCCAAGCGCCTCGAACACCTCCTGAACCTCTGTGAGGGATGGAGCTGAACTCATACATTGTGCTGTTCGTGAAGACACATAGTATTTCCTTTAACGGAAAAGATATTACATGTCGCAGTATGTGTCCACTGTACTGGCCACGCAGATGCGTTCTTGAGGATTATGGTACCAGTGTGTTGTAGTGCCGCGGACTCTTGACTCTCATCAGACTGTTTTTCGACGGCTCGCACAACAAAAATACGCTCAGTGGCCGGCGTATGAGTCGACACCGCCGTACGACCGAACGTCGCTTGCTGGACTGGAATCTGATATCCGGACAGTGTCGGAGATGTGGTTCGACCACGAGAGCCACGACTTGGTCGAGGAGTTCGTCTGTGCACTCCCGCTAGCCTACTTCCGATTCAGCACCCATGATCAGTATGAGGGGTCGACACGGTATCAGATGGACACGCTCTTTCGGGTGTTCGTGCTGAAAGAATGCCACGGGTGGGAGCACGAAACCGCACTCGTCAGTTACCTCGGGACCCGTCCTGAGCTCCGCGAGAAACTGGGGTTCGAGACGATCCCGGACCAATCGACACTGTGGCGAAGTTGGCACCAGAGATTCACCGCTGACCTCAGGGAGACAGTCGAAACGGCGGCTCGAACGATCCTCATCAAAGCTCAGGATGCGGGTGTTGAGGTTCCGCGTGAACCGACACAAAAGCCCCGATACCACGGGAACGAGTCTGATGAGTCAGACCCTGACGATCAAACTACGTTGGAGCAGGCAGAGAAGATCACCGATCACGTCAGCCGTATCGTTTTCCCGGCGTTTTCGCTGGATCGTGGGGACGGTTGTGAGATTCACGAGAACGCCTACTGGGACTTACAGACGTATCTCGGACTTCGTGAGCGCCTCGCGGCCAACGAGGGCGCTCGTAGCTTCACCTACGAGTCGACTCGTGAGCGGACACCGTTAGGGCACGCCCATCGCGAGCAGATTCGCGATCTCTCGGTATCAGAGATTCGCGAGATGTACCGACAGGCCGTCAACAGGCTCCTGAGCGAAGTCGCGGAGACGGAGCAGTTCTTTCGAGCGGGCATCGTCGCCATCGATATCACCGAAGCTGACCCCTTCACCGGTGATAGAACGGGCCACAAAGACGAAATCATCGGGACGAAGGAGAAGACCGACGAGTACGCCTACCAATGGGCGACAGTCCAGTTGGTCGGCAACGCTATCCCACTCGTGCTTGATGCCCGCCCGGTACGGAAAGGCGAGTCACGCAAGGAGATCGTCGGGGATTTGCTGGATTCGGCTGAAGAGCTCGTTCACGTCGATAACGTCCTGATGGACCGGGAGTTCGATAGTCAACACGTTCTGGAGATGGTCAGCCGACGTGGGCTCTCCTACGTCGTGCCGAAGCGGATGCAGACTAGCGAGAAAGCCCAGGCGAAGCGATTGCTCCAGCGTGACCAGGACCGATACGAGACCGACCGAAGGCTCCACCTCGGGAAGAACGAATTGCACGAAACGACGCTGATCTACCGCCGGAAAGAAGATTCCGAGCACGACGATCACCGGCAGTATTCGGTGTTCATGACGAATTGTGGGAGTGGGCACCTCACTGAGTACGGCTATCGCTGGGAGATCGAGAGCGGCTACAGGTCGATAAAGCGGTTCATGGCTGCAACGACATCCAAGGATTTCGGGTTACGATTCTTCTACTTCGTCTTTGCGTGTCTCCTCTACTCGATCTGGCGAGCGGTCGATCTGCTCGTACAGGTCGAGTTGACCGGCGAGTATGAGCACTCACCGCTGATTACAGCGGAAAACACGCTGACGCTGCTGAAGAAGGAAACTGGGATCGGGTAGAGAGACACTCAGTCATGGTTAGCGCGCCGTCTGAGTGGCTACGCTGCTGGAAGTCTCAAAAATTCGCCATATAGTTGGGTGTGTGACAAGAATGCCGCTTCGAGAGCCATCTGAGGTGCTCTGTTGAATAGATGCTGAGTCACAGTTAAAGCGGCTCACAGAGCGGTTCTATGTTTGAGATGGCGAACATCAAGACGATTTCACGGAACTGTCGATACCAGCCAAGCGCTCGCACGGCATCGCCGAGCGAGCGCTTGATTGTCGAATACGAGGTTTCGGCCATCCAGCGCTGAAAGTACCCTTTTGACCGGATGAGGGCGTTATTCGCGGTGGCGTTCAGTGACGAACCACGGTAATTCACGAGGTAGTCGATATCTAGTGCGGCAATCTCGTACTCAGTGTTCCAGTCTTGGAAACCGTTGTCAGCAGCGACGGACAGCAGGTCGTCCGCGTTCCGGCGGACGACCTGCGGCCCGGTCTTGGTATCGTGTTGCCAGCGTGCCGAAATGTGTACGTCAAGCACAGCAAGCGATTCCACATCGGTCAATGTCGTCACTTTCAGCGTCTGAACGCTGTTTCCGGAGCGTTGGCGGTAGTACGATGAAGAGATGCGGCGGTCGAAGAACGTGCTATCAAGTGCTGCGTGACCGGACTGCGGGTGTTGCTGCGCTGAAACGCGCAGCAACGCCCGCCAGACCCACATTTTCAGCCGGTCAAAGGACTTGTAGATAGTTGTGTAGTCCGGGAGTTCATCCTGATCAAGGTCAAGAAGCTCACGGAGTTCAGCCATGTATTCCAGCCGATTCGGCGTTTCACGGTAGCTGTGCTCTTCTTCGACCCGGAAACAGTGCAAGACGACGTGGACCCAGCGGGCGAACCCGCCGCTGGCGGGCTCGCCCGCGTGCTTCCCTAACGCTTGTTTGGCTAGACGCCGACACTGCTCAACGAAGTCGAGGATATCGATTTCCATGACAAAGTCGATTTCCTCGGCTTCGTCCTTCTACTCCGCGATATGGCCCGATTAGACTGCTATTCAACAGGGCAATCTGAGGTAGTTTCCACAGATCGAACCGGTCAAATTCACGCATCACAGACCCGCTAACACCGATGTAGTCTCAACTTCCCACAACCTCGGAGGGTGATATTGATGCGTGCCTTCTTTTCGGTTGGACTGACTCTGAACTGGCTGACCAGTACGTCTGCGAACGTATCGGCTATTCTCCGCTACGACTGCGCTCGTAGACGTAGCTGAAAACGAGGCTGAGTGGGACGGCTATCCAGATCGTCCACACTACCACTACCAAGATGGTATCGGGGTACAGCTCAACGAATGCTCCGAGGAACTCGGTGAGCGAGGTCGGCGGGTCAACTCCCCAGTATGGGTTCAAAAACTCGTAGCCGTACACCGGAGCCAGTAGCAACCACACGGCAGTTCCGGCAAGGTAGTTCCCGGCGACCGTGACCAACGCTGCGACGGCACTGTAGTATGGGACACTCGACGGCAGGGAGCGCCACGTGAGCGCCCCGACCACGAATCCCGTGGCGAGGTACACCGGAGTCGCAGACAGAATCACCCCTGCGGAACCCACCGTACCCGAAATCAGCGTACTCACCGGGGCAAACACGATGCCACCGGCGAGGACACCGGCGGCCATACTGTAGCCGGCCGCGACGTCCTGTCGGTCCCCGAGCGGCAACCGTGTCGGTCCGTATCGACCGTACAGCCGCACCACTCGGTCCAGCCTGGCTACCATGACGCTTTCCACTCGTGACTTGTACTTGAAAATACTTTTTTCCGCCGGCTGGACCGCATCTTGCCGTCCATCTCCTGATCTGGGGCAGCATAGGCTACAGGATAGAACAGATGCACAGGCAGAACAGTATGAGACGGGTGTCCGACGCCAGTGTCTGGACGTTTACCGAGCTGAGTTACAACCCAAAGGCTGTAAACGCAGATATCATATGGCGTTGTCACCGATAGGCGGATAATTCTGCTCGCTGAATAATCGAAGCCAACTCAACCGGATTCGTTCCGGTCGGCCGTGACATCGATTTCACGACGCCCGACGGTTGAGCATGAACCGGGAGTTGAGACTGTCTGTTTGAATATATACGGATAGAGCCACTTGTATTTATAACCCTGTCCGCTGATGGGACAACTCAGTCACGTTTCTCATCAAGCCATTTTTCGCCCCACTCACGAATTTCGTCGAATGCGGAGTGAAGGTCTTCACCCTTTGGCGTCAGCGAATAATAAACCGCGACTGGACTTTCTTCTTCTACCCGACGGATGACGTACTCTTTCTCTTCGAGATCATCCAGCACGCGGGACAACGTTTGCGAGTTGGCATCCGTTGCCCGCTTGATTTCATTAAATCGGAGATCACCCTCTCGAAGGACGTGTATCACCGACATTCGCCACCTAGAGCCGACTTCTTCGAGCGTCTTGAGGACTGCGCAGTTATCGTATTTGGTGTCGAGTGTTGGGTCCGATGACATTGATGTGAGCTACTCATACCTATGTTCGCTTACCTATATTAAAGTCATCCTCCAATACCAGGTATGAAGATGTAACCGAGAACGTCCGTCGGCCATCACGTATCGTCAGACGACTACCAAAATCCACACAATACCATGAACGTACTACTACTCGGTGCAAGCGGGCGAATCGGCCAACGAATTGCAAACGAACACCTCGAACGCGGCCACAAGGTGACTGGCGTCTCCAGAAGCGGTGCGATCGACACGATCGACGATCCAGACTTCAAGATGATCGGTGGGGATGCAACCGATCCCGATGAGATCGCAGCACTCGCGGAGGGCTATGACGCCGTCGAATCGGCACTCGGTCCATCCGAGGACGACAGCGTCGAAACCCTCGTAGCGATGGCGGAGGCCCTTGTAACGGGACTCCGACGGACGGATGTCGATCGGTTCGTCTGGACGGGCGGTGCGGCGAGTCTAAGTGTCGGACCGGAAACAAAACTCGTCGAGACCGATGAGTTCCCGGACGAACTTGTGCCGATTGGAGAGGCGCATATTGAGACCCTGAAGATCTTCCGCGATGTTACTGACCTCCAGTGGTCGTATGTTACGCCGCCGGCACAAATCGAACCCGGAGAACGAACGGGGGAGTACCGAACCTCGGAAGGACAACTCGTCTTCGACGAAGACGGAGATAGCCATATTTCGATGGAGGACTTCGCTATCGCCTTTGTTGACGAACTCGAAACCGGCGGCGCGATTCACACACAGCTCGGCGTCGGCTACTAAGTAGGGAGCGACGGTCAACAGACTCCCCTCTCTCAATTATAATTACGAACAGCATCACATATTGAGGGGGTGTTTTCGATATATCATAATCTATAAATGTGTTGATATCAACACGCAATGAACCCGTTCATATTGGAGTTAGTGGAAACGTGAGACTTAGAAACAGATGTTGTATTCAATAACTCACGTCCGCAGTTTTTTGACCCCAGCGTGTGTCCAACTGTATATGACAGAAGATATTTCCCTCGATGGTCGGATACTTGTTGGTGTTGCAAACACCGAGGATGGTGAAGTGAGTGGAGATACTCGTTTCGAGTTCGAGCAAGAGGGCGAGCGAATCTACGCACACTACGCCGGCGGAGATATCGTCGATGGGCATCTCGTTGGAACGTTCGATGGCAGTGAGTGGGATATCAGGTATTCGCAGATCAACTCGAAACATGAAACTGCCAGCGGACACTCGGTTGGGAGCGTCACACTGCTTGACGACGGCCGCGTTCGTGTCGAAGATGAGTGGGAATGGGAGTCACAGGACGGCAGTGGCGAGTCCGCACTCGAAGAAGTGGCCTGAAGCACCCTTCTGGTACCAGATACCCAGACGTCCTGGTAAGCCAATTCAAGGCCAATCCAACCGGAAGGAAGACGCGCATCAATTCTATCCTCCGACGGTGTGTCGTAGATGAGGTGGAGGCAGCCTGGAGAAAACGCAGTTCCTGGTCAACGTCGCGTTTCTAGGGAACGCACTCATCGTGCTCGCACTCGGAACCTGAGCCTGGCCGTACGCACCTGAACCCGGGCTGGAATTCGTTCGCACCCATCCAATCATCACCTCAGACGATACAACAGAGCCGGTCGGGGGATTGTTCGCTGACAAAGACGCCGAGCCGCCGTTCCTGGCGACGCTTCGTGGCCACGACGCACAGTTCGCGGACCACGTCGCTGCGATCGCCCGGAACGCAGGCAGCGACGGAGCGCTGTCCGCAGAGACGAAGACCCTCATCACGCTCGCGCTCGACGCCGCCGATGGCAATTCGAGCGGCGTCGAGGACCCCGCTGCCGTCGCCCGCTCCCAGGACGTGACCGAGCAGGAACTCGCGGAGACGGTGAAGGTAATCGCGAATCAGGGCGGCCTCGGCAAACTCGCGGTCGCGGCCAACCCGCTCAAGGAGTAACACTGCGACCTGGGATTGGTGCTCGAGATTTTTAGTGATTGTACTGCTCGGCCCACTCAGAGAGGTGCTGAAACATCGGTTTCAGATCGATAAGTTTCTCCGTGGCCCGATATTCGACCCGCGGTGGGATTTCGTCGTAGGACTGCCGAGTGAGCAGTTCTGCTTCGAGCAGTTCACTGAGCCGTGCCGATAGCGTGTTCTGTGAAATATCCAAGACCTCGCGTAATTCATTGAATCGCCACGGGCCGGGTTCACGGACGAACACGTGGATGATCTCCATCGTATGAGCTCTGCCAAGAAGGGTGAACAGTTCTCGTTTCTCTTGCACTCCGAGGTACTTGCCTTTCCCCGCGTCAACCAATGTCTCGGTATTCGTCTCTTCTGAATCAGAGGGAGCGTCCGACATGGCCTTTAGTGCGATTTTCGCACCCAAAAGCATAGCGGTGGCTAAAACAAGAGACGATGCCCTGGTCTCCGACTCCCACAGCTTTGAGGTTCTGACTTCCCTCCGGTGGGAATTAATGCGAATTCACGTACCCGGTGCGATAGTTCGAACCCGGTGCTATGTAATTAACTTGACTACTTATTCACGCGGCCATCATAGCTGAGGCTGCCGATGTCAGACCCAGAAGACCATCGATATGCGCGGACGAACGACCCACGCTGGCCACTTGGATGGCCAGTTCCGGACGGTTTCCCCCATCCAGTACTGGCGGAGTGGAGGCAGTCATGACCGTTCGTACCCGGCTCGCAGCGGCCACGACGGTCGCCATCCTGGCACTAACCGGACTCGCCGTCGTCTCGGAACTGTACGTGTCGATTCCGCTGTTCCCGACGATGCAACAGGCGTTCGGCGTCTCCCAGGCCCAGGCATCGTGGCTCGGGACTGCCTTCGGGCTGGCGTACGCCGCGGGATTTCTCATCTTCGGGCCGCTCTCCGATCGGTACGGCCGGAAGGCGATCATGGTCCCCGGCCTGCTCGGACTTACGTTCACGACACTGGCAGTCGGGTTCAGCACGTCGTATGAAGTTCTTGTCGGGCTGCGCGTCGTACAGGGGGTTACCGCTGCCACGTTCGCCCCTGCAGCCCTCGCGTATCTCGGCGAGCAGCTCCCGGCGTCGTTACGGGCGACTGGCATCGCTGTGGTGACGACAGGCTTTTTGCTCGCCGGTATCGCCGGTCAGGTGTACGCTGATGCCGTGACGCTCGCCGTTGGCTGGGAGTGGGTGTTCTGGGGGCTCGCCGCGGTCTATGGTGCCTTCGTCCTGCTCGTCTACATCCTCCCACAGAGCGAGGAGGCGGTAGGCGATGCAGAGACCAGCATCCGGACGGTGTACAGACGGATGGCACAACTACTCCGGAATCGCGTCCTCCTCGTATCCTACGGCGCGGCATTCACGCTGCTATTCGCGTTCGTGGGAATGTACAGCGGGCTTGCGCCGCACCTTCAGTCGACCTTCGACACCAGTCCGGGCACACTCCTGTTCGTGCGAGTGGCTGCCGTCCCCGGGATGTTGTGCTCACCGCTCGCCGGACGCCTGGCCACACGCTACGGAAGCGACCGCGTCGTTATCGCCGGGCTTGGCCTCGCCGCTGCTGGACTCACGATTGAGGCTGCCGCCGGGTCGCTAGCCGTACTCATCGTGGGGAGTCTCGTCTTCGTGACTGGCATCGCGGTGGCGGTCCCGTCGCTCATCGACTTCATCGGGGAGACAGCCGCGTCGGCCCGCGGTGCTGCCGTTGCACTGTACACGTGTATCCTGTTTGTCGGTGCAAGTCTCGGGCCATTCGCCGCGACCTCTCTGGAACCGATCGGGTTCGCCGGCCTCTCAGTCGGGCTCGCGCTCGTCCTGGTACTTGCTGCGACCGCCTTCACGCTGGGTCGACACGGCACTCCACCACAGTTCACTGACGACACGGCTCCAGGCACAGCGTCGTAACCACACCATCCAAACACGATCTACCACCAATGACACAACAACCATCGTACGATACTGACGCACTCGACACGGCAACGGCACTCGTCTCAGTACCGACGGAATATACGCTCGTGGACGCCCACAGGGTGACTCGCGACGAGTGTCCTGTCTGGCGGTTCCGACACGAGCGCAAGGACGGAAGGAATGCCGGCCTCGGCGGAGAGCATATTAGTTTCGTCGTCGACGCGCAGACGACCCGCCTCCTCGGCGTAACACGCATGGAATCGAGACTTGCTGAAGGAGACCTTCCCGGTCGAGAAACTGCACGCACCGTCGCTGAGACATTTCTCGCCGATGCCGCGCCGGATCTCCATGACGCCGTAGACGTTCTCTGGATCGAACCCCACGATGAGACAATTACAGCTGACGGTCGTGACGTTGTCGTCACCGGGATGAAGGTGAAATGCCGCGACCAGTCGGGTACGTATGCATGGGTGATTGTTGGTCCAGAGACCGAGGTCGTCACGTTCGAACGTGACGTCATCTGGAACGATGATATGAGCCGTCGTGAAACCGAACAGTGGCTTCATGACGACTGGCTCGCTGAGCAAACTGATAGTACTGAATTCGAATAACCGACAACTGACCACTATACCAAACATGACTCCATCCACCCCAACTGATGCAAAGAGTATCGTAGACGAATTCTTCACCGCGTTCGGTGCTGGTGACCTCGATCACGTCTTAGCTCTCGCCCACGAGGATATCGAGGTCGTCGCGACTGGCCCCGACTCCGTCCCCTGGTACGGTACGTACCACGGGCGAGACGGGCTCCAGCAATTTCTCGACCAACTCGGCGGCAACACGCAAACCGAAGCGTTCTCTGTTGATTGGTTGGTCAGTGAGCAGGAGACGGTCTTTGCGGCAGGCCACCTCAAACACCGGATCACTTCGACGGGGAACGTCTTCGAGAGCGACTGGGCACTCAGATGTGCCGTTCGGGAGGAAGCAATCATTGAGTACCAGTTCTTCGAGGACACAGCTGCGGCGGCTGCCGCGCTCGACTGATACATACAGAGTCGTATTGATCAATTTGACAGTGACGATTGCGGTCACTGTGGGACTTGAAGCATGTCGCTTGTTTGATTGGATTGTTGGATGGTGATTATGGCTGGTCAGGAACAGCTGTTGACCGATGCGTACATCGTCGGGGTGGAACTCAGAGCAGCACTCGAAAGCGGGCAATCGTTTTGTACCGCCCTTCGAATGCTGGAGGCCCCGTTCGATGTACTCGATGACGGCTATCCTGAGTGGCATCCGGCACCCTATCCCTTTGAGGCGATGGTCCGGTTGTTTCTCTACCGTGAACTCACGGGCGAGAGCTATCGCAGTCTTACAAAGTATCCCGAACTGGCCGACGTGTTCGGTCTCGAGAAGATTCCCGACGAATCGGTGCTCTCGCGGACCTGGCGCAACCGCTTCGACGGCGACGCCAGGAAGTTCGTCACCACGGCTGCACATTACGTCGTCAAAGAGATTCATGACCGCGATATCGACGTGCCCGAGGCTCGACCGAAAACGGAGGTCGTGACCTCAGACCAAGACCCGAGTGCGTTCCCGGACGGTTCAAACGAGGACGGAACAGCCGAGTTCACTACTGAGCAGATTCAGCGGACGACACGGCTGGCTCGGGATCATGGCTTCGATGGGTTCGAGTCTGGTCGAGCTGCGAACGCCAGCTACGAGGACACATTATTCTTCGAATTACAATCGTTCATGGGGATGGTCGGCTGTGGCACGTCCCAGGGCGCCAACCGATTTCAGTATCGACACGGACCAGATAGTGGACCACACGGCGACACGCATCTCAGAACAGTCAAACAGTTCGACCCCGAGACTTTGATAGCAGGATTCGACGCAGCGACCGACCGGCTGCTCTCGGTCATTGAGTCTGAAGTGTCGTTCCGTCGACCCGTGACGGCCGCGATTGATATCACGACCATTCCCTACTATGGCGATGTCGAAGGGATGCCGATGGTCAACGGGACGAAGGACGAGGACCGGCGAGCGTTCAAATTCGCGACGTTGTCGATCATCGGGCAGAACATCCCATTGGTCCTGGGTGTGGAGCCGATCAAAGAGAGCTCGGAGTGGGATAGTAACCCATCGAACAAGATCCATCGTGTCGTCCGCCGGTTGATAAAGCGAGCTCAGGAACATGTCCCTATCGAGACCGTACTGTGTGACCGCGAGTTCGACTCACAGCGCGTGTTTCAGACGCTGTCGAACCTCGGCGTGAACTACCTGATTCCGAAGCGAATCAACAGCATCGAGCGGGAAGTCATCGAGACGATGGAGACTGATGAAGAAGATGTCGCCGTGGAATCAGCGTCCGTCCACGTCGAAGCTGGAAGCCACCAGATGCGGTTCCTGTACGTGCCCTCGACGAAAGGTGAGGGAACGGCTGTCTTCGCGACGAACCTCAGGGTGGGTCCAGATGAAGCAGAGACGGTCTGTCGACGATACAGTCGGCGCTGGCAGATCGAGAACGAGTACAAATCGATCAAGCACGACTTCCTCGCGAAGACCTCCTCGAAGGACTACCGGGTGCGGCTGTTCTACTTCGTATTCGCCGTGTTGCTGTACAATATCTGGCGGCTCACCGATTTCCTACTGAAAGCTGACGTGGATGGACCAATGGACTATGCACCCGTGCTGACAGCCGGCGAATGCGTCGAGATTGTCGTCTCGGCGCTGATTCCACCCGACTAACGGGCTGAATCCTGCTGGGTCTGCTCTCCCGGAGTGGCAACACTGTTCACTACCGCCAGAAATCAGCAACTATCACACAATATTTCGATATCTGTGGACAAAAGAGTCTAATCTACTGGTGAAACGCTGAGTAGATGCACAAGATGGCGAAGATATTAGCGGAAACTATACCATCCTCCGAAACTCTAAAACTACCAAATTGAGCGAATTTTATATATCAATATGCACTTTATCAAACCCACTAAGTCTATCTAACCTACCATACAGAACCTGAGACGGCGATATTCCGGTTTTGTAGATAGGTTTGTATTAGTGTAGTAAGCACCACCAGTTTTACCCGGACCGCCGCTGTATGGGAAGCATGGATCGGCTTCCGCCTGAGTACGACGCTA